>Ga0154360_1018_pt1 | contig 10336 bp, 9 predicted proteins | sample RifGroA2_FD_115888 | JGI IMG/M metagenome (GOLD analysis project Ga0154360, IMG submission 115888) | Bacteroidetes bacterium GWA2_30_7 | reverse complement strand
GAGCTAACAATAATTATACTTTTAATACAGGAGCAACTACAAATACTACTCGATTCAAATTAAAATTTGATGATAATCCTCTACCAGTACAGTTTTTATCATTTACTGCTAAAAAAATAAATACAAGCGTTGAACTGAATTGGAAATTAGGTTCTGAAATTAATAACAATTATTTTTTAATAGAACGCTCTAATGATGGACAAAACTTCATTGAATTATCTAAAATTAATGGTGCTGGAAATTCAAACAAATTAACTCAATATTATTATTCTGATATTAAGCCAAATAACGGTGTGAATTATTATAGATTAAAACAAGTGGACTTTAATAATGATTACTATTACAGCAAAGTAATTACTATTAATTTTGAATCAAATTCTATTGAAGCCTTAAAAAATATTTACGTTGATAAAAATTCTATTTATATTCAATTAAATAAAAATGATATTAATAATTTATTAGTTGAAATTTACGATGAATCTGGACGACAAGTTTTTAATGAAAATTTAATTCAACCTACTGAGTTTAATTTCGTAACTTTACCTAAAAATATTACATCCGGCATATATTTTTTAAAGATTTATAATACTGATTTTAATTTTAGTAAAACAATTAATATTTCATATTAAACTTAGAATTGCTAAATGGCTATTCCTAAACTTAAAACAGATAAATTTACCTATGCAGATTATCTAACATGGAATGATGATAAACGTTGGGAAATTATAGACGGCTATATTTACGACATGAACACTTCACCAAAACGTAAACATCAATCTATCTCCGGAAATCTATCTGTACTTTTTAGTAATTTTTTGAAAGTAAAAAAATGTAAAGTTTATATTGCTCCCTTCGATGTATGTTTATGCGAAAAAAACGAATCAGACGAAGAAATCGAAAATGTAGTTCAACCCGATATTTCAATATTTTGTGATACATCTAAGCTCAATGATAATGGCGCAAAAGGAAGTCCCGATTTAATTATTGAAATACTTTCAGAATCAACTTATAAGAAAGATTTAGGAGTAAAACTCATTTTATATCAAAAATATGCAGTAAAAGAGTATTGGCTCGTTGACCCAAATACTGATTCATTAACAGTATATAAACTCGACTTATTTGGAAGGTACCAAATTGAAAAAGAATACACTAAAAACGAAAAAGTAATTGTTGGGATTTTTCCAGAATTGAAAATAAATATTAACGAATTATTTGAAGAATAAAATTTGCTCTTTAAAAAAGAGAGAATTATGAATTGTAATCTTATTTTATATAAAAATCCAAATATTGTATCAAAAATGATTGATAATGACTATTTGCTTATTCCAATAGTTAAAGATACAATGGACATGAATAATATTTTTGGTATTAGTGAAGTAGGAACTTTCATTTGGGATAATATAGACGGTGAAACAACAATCAAAGATTTAATAAAAAAAGTTGTTTCTGAATACGAAATTGAAAAAAAAATTGCATCAAACGATGTTTATGAATTTATAACAGACTGTTTTAATAATAATATCTTAATTCAAAAACATTTTGGAAAACAATAAAAAACCATATAAAAAGCCCATTTTAGAAAAAATCGTAATTGATACGGATTTTTCTCTTATAATGATGACAGAGCCACCAACATCAGATCCGCCTTTTTAGCTTTAATATTAATGACCATATCAAAAACCTTTAATATAGCAGACATAAATATAGAAATTTCATGGAATCCAACTATTTTTAATTTATATTTCAGCAATCAATTTTTGAAATTTTCATCGATTCTTTCTAATAATGAGTGTTATAAAATCAAAATTATCTCAATTAATAAAAAAATTCCTTTTGAAAGAAATAATAAAAACAATTGGAAAATTTCAAAATTATCAAACAATTTATTTTCATATCAATTAAAATCATTCAAGTCAGAATTTTTAAGAATAGAACTCCTATTTTCTCTCAAAAACAAAATATGGGAATTGTTTTACTATAATTACGATAATATTGAACCAATTAAGTTTAATCCGTTTATACATCCACTAGGAAGTTTAATTATTCAAAATATAATATTACAAAACAACGGATTTTTTATTCACGGCTCTGCGGTAAACTACAAATCAAAAGGTTTAATCTTTACAGGAAAATCGGGAACGGGAAAAACTACAATATCGAATATTTATAAAAAATCGGGTTATTTTGTTATACATAACGACAGATTAATAATTCGAAAAATAGATAATAGTTATATGATGTTTAACTCTCCAATGCTCAATGTTACAAATTCTACAACTTATCATATAAATAAAATATTTTCAATTTATCATTCCAGTAAAAACGAAATAAAAAGTTTAAATAAAATTGAAACCTACAAGCAGATTATTCCTAATATAATTCAACACAATATAGATAACAACCTAATAGTTTTATTATCTGACACATATACTGATTTTTTAAAATGTTTTGATTTTTATACTTTAGGGTTTGTTCCTGATAATCATATTATTGATTTTATTGATGAGCATATTAGTAAATAATCACAATTCAAAATATTCAAAAACGCTGCTGGATACATTAAAAAATGAATTATCTGCCGGAACAACTGTAAATATTAAATTAGGTGGATTCAGCATGTGGCCTTTTATAAAATCGGGTACGATAGCAGTAGTTAAAAAGCAAAATATCAGCGAATTAAAATCAGGTGATATTATAGTTTTTTCTTCAATCAATAAATTAATTGCACACCGGATTATTTATTGTAACAAATCTAAAACAAAAATAATTACTAAAGGCGATAACAAATTTTACAACGATGGTTATTTAACAGCAACAAATTATTACGGAAAAATTAATTTAATAAATAATGAAACGAAATCAATAATTCCTGATTCAAAACTCAATTCAATATTAAACTTTATACTTGCAAAATTAAGTTACATTTTAACACCATTTTATAGAGTTTTCTTTAAATTTATAAAATACTCAAATTTAGGATGATAAAATCTGATGCAATTTATAAAACAATTGATTAGTTCTAAAATCAATCTGTTGTCATCCGAATAAAAAAAAAGATTACATTATTTACCATCTATAAGTAAACATAGCTGTTCTCAAACATAGTAAATCAACGAATTAACTGATATAAATCATAAATAAATCTAATATTGTTTAGTAATTTTATCTAAATTTTGATGTTATATTTAATAAAATTTTAGTTGAATAGTACTGATATTTTATATTTACGCAGTTAGGAATTTATTTAAATTAAGTTACTAAAGGATTATTTAATAAATGGTTCATAATTTATATCAATTTAATGTCAAAAAACATTCTACATTGTGAGGATTGTAATGTTTTAAAGAATTCATTTTTTTGTAAAATTGCTTTCGAAGACCAAAAATATCTTTCTTTAAACAAATTTTGTTCTACTTACAAAAAGGGAATGACAATATTTTGTTCTGGCACTAAGCCTGTTGGCGTTTACTGTTTGAAGCAAGGAAGTGTTAAAATTATTATATATGGAACTCTAAAAGAACATACTATTCGTTATATAAAGCCGGGCGAATTATTTGGATTAGATTCACTCTTAACCGACCATAATTTTCATTGCTGTGCTTCTGTTACTGAAGATGCGGTAGTTTGTAGAGTCAATAAACAAGATTTTTTTAATATTCTTTCAAAATATCCAAATCTTACTTTTGAATTAATGTCATTGCTTGGTAAATTAATAGAGGAAGCCGAACATAAAATTATTTCATTAGCTCAAAAAAATGTCAGAGAACGAACTGCAGAAAGTTTAATCTATTTTTATAAACTATTTTACGACAACATAAGAGATATCTCAAGCAACAATTATATGAAAAATGGAATGTACCTTTCACGTGTAAATATTGCTAATATTGTTGGTACATCAACTGAAACAGTTATTAGAATGTTATCAGAATTTAAAAACGACGGCTATATATCTATTAAAGGAAGAGGTATTTTTATTAAAGACGTACGTGGGTTAGAAAAAATAGCTGGAAATTAAATTTAAAGTTCAAAACCCCAAGTTCCAAGTCCAAAGCCCCAAGTTTCAAGTCCCAAATTCCAAATCAGCTACAGAGTAGCGTAATATTTAAAATCCCAAATTCCAAAAACCTGTAAATCCTGTAATCCTGTCAAAACCAAATTCCAAATCTCGTTGATGTGTTTTTTAAGATAATAAAACGTGGATTAAAATCATAAAATCATATATCATAATCTCATACTTAATTAATTTATAACAATGTAATATTACAAAATTAAAAACATATAAATTTTGGAGGAAATTTTATGGATAGACGTACATTCTTTAAGTTTGGAGCAATTACATTAGGAACCGTAATAACAACATTTGCTCTATCTTCTAATACGGCATTAGCCAGTAATAAAGAATTTAAAACTTCTAAATCAAAAGAAACATCAACTATTTGTCCTTTCTGCGGAGTTGGTTGTGGATTAATAGTTTCGACAAAAGAAGGAAATATTATTAATATTGAAGGCGACAACGATAATCCAATCAACGAAGGTTCTCTCTGTTCTAAAGGTTCTGCATTGTTTCAGGTTGCAGTTAACGAACGCCGTTTAAAACATGTTCTTTATCGTGCGCCAGGTGCAAAAGAATGGGAAAAGAAAGACTGGTTATGGGCTATTGAAAAAATAGCCAAAAATATTAAAGAAACCCGTGATAAAACATTTGAAACCGAAAAGGACGGAAAAATTGTTAACCGTACACAAGGAATTGCTCAACTTGGAGGAGCAGCACACGACAATGAAGAATGTTATCTGTTATCTAAATTTGCGAGAGCACTTGGAATTAATTGGCTTGAACATCAGGCAAGATTATGTCATTCATCTACCGTTGCAGCACTTGCAGCAAGTTTCGGCAGAGGTGCAATGACAAATCATTTTAACGACTTAATGAACTCCGATGTAATAATGGTTATGGGTTCAAATATAGTTGAAATGCACCCGATGGCAACAAAATGGATTATGAAAGCTAAAGAAAAAGGAGCTAAGATAATTTCGTCCGACCCACGTTTCACTCGTACTTCATCAATTGCCGACATTTATACCAAATTCCGCTCAGGAACCGATATAGCTTATGTTGGAGGTATGATTAATTATGCCATTTCGAACGATAGGATACAGCATAATTATTTATTAAATTGTACTAATGCTTCTTTTATCGTTAATGAAGGTTATTTTTTCAATAATGGTTTGTTTGCAGGTTATAATCCAGAAAAAAGAAAATATGACAAAAAAATGTGGGTTTATGAAACCGATGCAAAAAATAATATCAAAAAGGATACAACATTACAACATCCAAGATGCGTATTTCAACTTTTGAAAAAACATTACGAAAGATATGATGTTGATACAGTTTGTAATATTACAGGTACTCCTGTAGATGATTATTTAAAAGTTTGCGACTTATTTACAAGTACATATCCCGAAAACAAATCAGCAACATGGTGCTATGCAATGGGTGCTACTCAGCATACAGTAGGTACACAATATATCAGAACTTATGCAATACTTCAACTTTTATTAGGAAATATTGGTATTGCAGGAGGTGGAATAAATGCTTTACGTGGCGAATCAAATGTACAAGGCTCAACCGATATGGCACTTCTTTTCCATATTCTTCCTGGTTATTTGGCTTGTCCTGAACCCGACGACGTTGACCTTAAAACATATATTGAAAAATATACTCCTAAATCAGCCGACCCAAAATCGGCTAATTGGTGGGGAAATTACTCAAAATATATTACAAGTCTTTTAAAAGCTTGGTGGGGAGAAAATGCTCAACCTGATACCGATGGTGGTTATGCTTTTAATTATTTACCCAAAAAATCGGGTGTAAACGACTTTATGAGTTTATTTGAAAATATATATAAAGGTAAAACCGAAGGATTATTAATTTGGGGAATGAATCCGGCAGTAGGTGGACCAAATCTTAATAAAGAAAGAAAAGCATTAGAAAAATTAAAATGGATGGTTGTTGCAGAATTATGGGAAACCGAAACTGCTGAATTTTGGAAACGACCAGATGTTGACCCTTCAGCAATTCAAACAGAAGTATTTCTTTTACCCGCATGCTCTTCTGTAGAAAAAGAAGGCTCAATTGCAAATTCAGGAAGATGGACTCAATGGCGTTATGCAGCTATTCATCCAGGCGACGAAGGATGGCACGGCGATGCACGTTCCGACTTATGGATTGTTGATGCTTTATTTAAAGCTGTTAGAAAAGAATATAATAATGGAGGAAAATTCCCTGACCCAATATTGAAACTAAATTGGGATTATAACTCTGGAGATAATATTGATGTTGATATAGAACCTGATGTACATGCTGTTGCTTCCGAAATTAATGGTTATTTTATTGAAAATGGTGTAAGAAAAGGACAGGTTCCTGGATTTGCCAAATTAACCGATGACGGAACTTCAGCTTGTGGAAACTGGGTATATTGTGGTGGTTATGTTAGCTGGGGCAATACCGAAGGAGATAAATCAGCACCTAATTATGTTAAAAATTATCTTGGTGAATTTTCTAACCGCTATGCAAGACGAATTGCTGAAAAAGATGAACCTAAAACCATGGCATTAATATCTGAAGGAAGAGCACCAGGCATGAACCATAACTGGTCTTGGTGTTGGCCTGTTAACCGCAGAATTCTTTATAACCGTGCCTCAGTTGATTCTAATGGCGAACCTCTTAATAAAGAACGTTGGGTAATAAGATGGAATCCAAATCTTAATGAAGGAAAAGGAGCATTTGAAGGCGATGTACCAGATGGTCCTTGGGCTCCAAGCGAAAAATATCCTTTTATAATGACAGAAGAAGGTGTGGGTAGAATATTTTCACCAAAACCTAACGAAGGTCCTTTTCCAGAACATTACGAACCATTGGAAACACCAATATCAGTAAATCCATTCTCAGAACAAATGCTAAATCCTGTTGTTATACTTTATCATAAAGGTGATGAGTTAAACAAAGAATTAAATGCAATAGGTTTATCCAATGAGTTTCCGATAGTGGCTACAACATTCCGACTCACAGAACACTGGCAAGGTGGTGCAATGACCCGTAACCTTGCATGGCAATCAGAGTTAATGCCAAATCTATTTGTAGAAATAAGCAAAGAACTCGCAACCGAAAAAAATATTTCTAATGGTGATAAAGTATCTGTAATTACTGCACGAGGAAAAGTTTCAGCTTTTGCACTTGTAACTAATCGTTTTGAACCTGTGATAATAAAAGACAATGGAGTGGAAAAGAAAATTCATCAAATTGGATTACCATGGCATTACGGTTACTCTGGAATTGCAACAGGCGATTCTGCAAATTTACTAACTCCTCATGTAGGCGACGGAAACACCAATATACCTGAATATAAAACATTTCTCTGCAACATAGAAAAAGTATAGGAGGTAAAAAATGGAAAATAAAACAGAACAAATTGCATTATTATTAGATAACACAAAATGTATCGGATGTCGCGGATGTCAGACATCATGCAAGCAATGGAATAACCTTTCATCAGAAAAAACAGAATTTTTTGGAGGCGCCGGGTATCAAAATCCAGCAAATCTATCAGGTTCAACTTATACTTTAGTGAAATTTCACGAAGTTGTAGAAGATGATAAATTAAAAGATTGGGTTTTCTGGAAAACTCAGTGTCAACATTGTATTAATCCAGCATGCGCAAGTGTATGCCTTGTTGGAGCAATCCAAAAGAGTGAAAATGGACCAGTGGTTTGGGATGACTCAAAATGTATTGGGTGTCGTTATTGTATGTTATCGTGTCCATATAATATACCTAAGTTTGAATGGGATAGCGTTATGCCACAAATCCGTAAATGTTTTCTTTGCTTCGACCGCATTGAACAGGGACAAATTCCTTCGTGTGCTAAAACTTGTCCAACAGAAGCAATTATGTACGGTACTCGTAACGAATTGATTGAAATTGCTGAAGACAGACTTAGTAGCCAACCCGATAAATATTATCAACACATTTACGGTTTAAATGAAGTTGGTGGAACGTTAATATTAAATATTTCAAGTATTCCGTTGGAAGAAATGGGATATCCCAAAAACCTTACAACAGAACCATTGGCTTCAAGAACAGCTACTTCAATTAGTTCAATTTCTCCAGTTGTTGTGGGCTTAGGAGCAGCACTTGGTTTATTTGCTATAATAACTAATAGAAAAAATGAAATTGCAAAACAAAAAGCAAAGGAGGTATTAAAATGAATACTAATAAAATATCAAAAGGAAAAGGAACAACTATTCTTTATTTGCTTGCAACAATCGGAATAGTTTTGATTATTACAAGATTATTAAATGGATTTACAAGTATTACAAATTTATCTGACGGGTATCCTTGGGGACTTTGGATAGGTGTAGATATAATGGCAGGAATTGCAATGACCACAGGTGGACTAATATTAGCAACTCTGGTTCTTATTTTTGGAATAAAAAAATACCACCAGCTGTTGCAGCCTGCAATTTTAACTGCATTTCTGGGATATGTACTTGAGATAATAGGACTAATTCCCGATTTAGGACGTCCTTGGGCTTTATACAATGCTTTGTTTTACTGGAATAACTCATCGGTAATGTTTGTTGTTGCATGGTGTGTTATACTTCAAACCATTGTACTTGCAACTATTTTTGCACCGGTTATATTTGAAAAATTAAAATTAACCCGATTGCAAAAATCTTATAATTCTATTGTTCCCTGGGTTGCTTGTTGTATTATAACATTCTTTGTATTTCTGATTTCAAAATCAATGATATGGACAGGAATAACATTTGTTTTATTTCTTATATTAATGTTCACTTTTAAAAGTATTACCAAGAATAGTGCATTACTTTTACTATCAATTATTGGATTAATCATTTCTGTTACACATCAGCAAGCTCTTGGTTCCTTGTTTCTTATTATTCCAGAAAAACTATCTGGATTATGGTTCTCACCAATGTTACAGATTAACTTTCTTTTGTCGTCAATAGCTCTTGGGCTGGGTATGATTATTTTTGAATGTACCCTTTCGTCCAAAGTTTTCGGTTGCGGCTTAGATACACAGCTTTTGAAAAATATTGGAAAATTTCTGCTTGTAATGCTCATTTTTACTGTAATATCACGATTCATAACATTATATTTTCAAACAAACTTTGTTTTCGATAATGCAGGAACAACTGCTCAACTCACTTCTTTCTGGCTCGAAATTTTTACAGGATTAATTATTCCTATAATTTTGCTCCTTTTACCATCAGTAAGAAACTCTTCGACTGCAACTTTCTGGGTAGCTATTCTGGTGGTTTTTGGGGTGATTTTGAACAGAATCAATGTGGCTTTTATAGGAATTAACAGAGCCGATTATCCATCATATTATCCAAATCTCGGAGAAATATTTATAACTGTAGGAATTTTTTCAATAGGACTTTTGTTGTTTTATAATATAAGTCGCCGTTTTTCAATTTTCGCAAATCATTAATATCCGTGTAAATGAAACAGCAATGGCTAAAAAAAACACACAAGGGAATGATTATAAAGCGAAAGTGGATGAACTAAACGCAGAGTCCCTTTTAGGAGACTCTGCTGGAAAGATGAAATTTGTGTATTTTGGGGTTCACCTTGTTTGATAGCTATGTTTAAAAGAACGAATAAAAAATGAAGAGATTATCTAACAGGGTTAATTGCGTAGCCAACCTCAAACTTCAAACATCAAACTTGATAAAAATGAGACAATAACTAAATTATAAACACATGGAAAATAGTAATAATTCTCTCTTAGATTTTATAAATGCTTACTTTGAACTGATAAAGTCATTTGAACCAACATTTATTAAATCTTTCAATAAAGGCTCTACCGACAAGAATATCAACCTGATTTCACAAAAAAGATATATTATTACCGACGATATTTGGGAAATTATTCAAGACGATAATTATAAATTTATTGGGTTATATATCCAATTATTAAAAATTTATGGCAAGGAATACGAAAAAGAGCTAAATACAATTAATAATATATTTTTCATAGATAATTCATTTTCTAAAGAATTTACATTAAATGTACTTAAAAATGAAAATAAGTTACTTTTCGATTTTGCAAGAGACAATAATTTCAGTACTGAATTTATCTCATTTTTCTCAGTACTTCTTGCTTTTCCTTACCGTAAAGCTGTAGCCGACTTTGTTAAACATAAAACTAACTTAACTAATCACAATTCAGGTCTTTGCCCAGTTTGCGGACACTGGCCTGTAATATCCTACATTACAGAAAAAGAAGGTAAAAAAATAATGGCATGTATTTGCTG
>Ga0154360_1295_pt5 | contig 10342 bp, 6 predicted proteins | sample RifGroA2_FD_115888 | JGI IMG/M metagenome (GOLD analysis project Ga0154360, IMG submission 115888) | Bacteroidetes bacterium GWA2_30_7 | reverse complement strand
TTGCAGAAATAGATACCGATGGAGTAGCATTAGCTGTAACAGAAATTGATATAGCATTTGAACTAACTGTTGAGCTTGTAACACAAGCTAAAGAAGAAGTCATGTCGCATGAAATAACATCAGTATCGTTTAAAGTAGAAGTTGTATAAGTATTGCTATTTGCACCAACATTTCCACCGTTTAATAACCATTGATAAGTTGGAGTTCCTTCATTTACAGGGGTTGCAACAAATGTTATTGATGTTCCTGAGCAAATTGTAGTTGAGCTTGCAGCTATTGAAACAGATGGTGTAACTACAGAACTAACTGTTATAGTTACTGAATTTGAAGTAACAGTAGAAATCGTTGCACAAGCTAATGAGCTGGTCATTTCGCAACTTACAATATCACCATCGTTTAATGCACTATTTGAATAAGTATTGCTGTTTGTTCCAACATTAGAGCCATTTAGTAGCCATTGATAAGTTGGAGTTCCACCATTCACAGGTGTAGCAGTAAATGTTACAGATGTGCCTGAGCATATTGTTGAAGCACTTTCTGCAATTATTACACTTGGAGTAACAGTTAAACTAAGTGCCATTGTTATTGCGTTTGAAGTAACAGTTGCAGGACTAACACATGCTAAAGATGAAGTCATATCGCATGTAACGATATCACCATCAGCCAAAGTGCTTGAAATATATGTATTGCTGTTTGTTCCGACATTAGAGCCATTCAATTTCCATTGATAAATTGGCGTTCCTCCATTTGTTGAATTTGCTGTGAATGTTACAGAAGTTCCGGAACAAATTGTTGTTGCAGTTGCAGCAATAGTAACTGATGTGCTAAGTGCTTGTTCAATTGTAGCAATTGCAGGAGTACGAGAACTGATACAATCAGCTTCTTTAATTTCCCAGTCGTAGAATGAACCATAACGAGTTCCACTACTGCAACTTGTAATGCTTACTAGTCCTGATAAAGTATAAGGATATGCTCCTGTAGAATTTACACGCCATAATCCAGAACCGGCAGGACCAACTAGTTTAAGTCCTGTTGCCGGAGTTAATGCCCAGTTTAAAGTAACTCTGCTTGCTCCTGATGGAACAGCAAAAGTTCCAGTTTGTAAAACTGTTCCTCCAGATGTTGTCAATTGAATAGTAATGTTTCCGGCAGTTTGTTTATCAACTGCAACCGATACTAAATTACAAGCCGAAATACAATCAAAATTTAATGTATAAGATGTATTTGAATATTGACCAGCTCCAAAATTGCTCAATGGTCCAACATATTGACTTGGTTTTAAAATATGGTCTTCTGCATAATATGTTGTTGTTGATGCAATTGATGGAGTTGTAAAAGTAGAGCCGGTGCCTAAATCTGTTCCTCCAGTTGGGGCATCAAACCAATGTAAAACGCCACTACCGGTTGCTGTTAAGTTTACAGTTCCAGTTCCACATCTCGAATTATCAGTTGTAGTTGGTGCGACGGGTGAGTTAACAGTTATTGTTACTGCATTTGAATTTGCATTTGAACTTGTAACACAAGCCAAAGAACTTATCATATCACATGTAATAACATCTCCATTGGCTAATGCTCCGTTTGTATATGTTGCACTATTTGTTCCAACATTAGCTCCGTTTAAAAGCCACTGATAAGTTGGAGTTCCTCCATTTGTTGGTGTTGCTGTAAAAGTTACAGGAGTAGGACTACACATTGTTGTAATGTCGGCAGTTATTGAAATTGATGGAGTTACAGAAGTGCTAACAGTCATTGTTACAGAATTAGATGTAGCGGTCGGAGTCGTTGTACAACTTAGTGATGACGTCATTACGCAACTTATTACATCGCCATTTGCAAGAGCAGAATTTGTATATGTTGCAGAGTTTGTTCCAACATTTGCCCCATTTAATTTCCATTGATATGATGCGGTTCCGCCATTTGTTGGAGTTGCTGTAAATGTTACTGAAGTTCCAGAGCAAATTGTAGTCGAACTAGCCGCAATTACAACCGATGGAGTTACAGAAGAACTAACTGCTATTGTAATAGAATTTGATGTTGCATTAGGCGTTGTTGCACAAGATAATGAACTGGTCATTACACATGATACTACATCATTATTTGCTAAAGCAGCATTTGTGTATGTTGCACTATTTGTTCCAACATTAGCGCCATTTAAAAGCCACTGATAAGATGGTGTTCCACCATTTGTTGGAGTTGCTGTAAATGTTACCGAAGTCCCTGAACAAATTGTAGTTGCACTTGTTGCAATTGATACAGACGGTGCAGCTGGAGCAGTTACTGTTATTGTAACAGAATTTGATGTTGCTGTTGAGCTTGTTACGCAAGTTAAAGAGCTTGTCATATCACATGTAACAATATCACCATCAGCCAAAGAACTATTTGAATAAGTCGTAGAATTTGTTCCAACATTTGTTCCATTCAATTTCCATTGATAAGTTGGTGTTCCTCCATTAGTTGGAGTTGCTGTAAAAGTTACATTTTCACCAATACAAATATTAGAAGCACTAGCCGATATAGATACAGAAGGAGTTGCTGCTGGATTAACAGTTGCTATTGCAGAAACTCTCGAACTCACACAATCGGCTTCTTTAATTTCCCAATCGAAAAAAGAGCCATAACGAGTTCCGCTACTGCAACTTGTAATACTAACAAGCCCAGCTAAGGTATAAGGATAAGTTCCAGCAGAATTTACTCTCCATAAACTCACTCCGGCTGGTCCAACAAGTTTAAGCCCTGTAGCTGGAGTTAATGCCCAGTTTAAGTTTACTCTGCTTGCTCCCGATGGAACAGCAAAAGTTCCAGTTTGTAAAACTGTTCCACCAGAAGTGGTTAATTGAATTGTGATGTTTCCGGCAGCTTGTTTATCAACAGCTACAGAAACTAATGTACATGCCGAAATACAATCAAAATTTAATGTATAAGCGGTATTTGAATAAGCTCCGGCAGCAAAATTACTTAACGGACCAACATACTGACTTGGTTGCAGTACATGGTCTTCTACGTAGTAAGTAGTAGTTGTAGCAATTGAAGGAGTTGTAAATGTTGAGCCTGTTCCTAAATCAGTTCCGGCAGTAGGTGCATCAAACCAATGAAGCGTTCCGCTACCTCCTGATGCTGATAAATTAACTGTACCTGTTCCACATCTCGAAGCTCCTGTAGCAGTGGGTGCAGATGGGACATTAATATTAATATAATTAGTTTTTACAAGTTGATTATTTCCGCAGCTATTTGTTGCAGTTAAAGTAACTGAATAAGTCCCACCATTTAAATATGTATTTGATGGGTTTTGAGAAGTAGATGTTTGCCCATCGCCAAAATCCCATGACCATGAACTTGGATTTCCGGTTGTATTGTCAGTAAATTGAACTAATCCAGAACAATTTGTCGTGGTCGGATTAGCAGTAAAACTAACAACAGGATTTGCATTTACAACTACAACAGTTGTCCCATTTAAACTTGGGCAACCACCTTGTGTAATATTAACCGAATATGTCCCTGCCATTGCTAATGTTGCCGCTGCAATTGTTGGACTTCTTAATGTAGATGTAAAGCCATTAGGACCTGTCCAGCTATATGTTGCTCCACTAACATTAGGTGTAGATAAATTAATTGATACTGATTCGCAAACAGGGCTGTTGCTTGTTGCTGTTGGAGTTGCAGGTCCTGTATTTACCGTAACAGTAGTTGTTCCTGCAATACTTGTACATCCGCTTTGAGTTATCGAAACTGAATATGTTCCTGACATTGCAGTTGTAGAACTTGCAATTGTTGGATTTTGCAATGTTGAAGTAAAAGAATTTGGTCCCGACCAGCTATATGTTGCTCCCGATGCAGTTGGAGTTGTTAAATTAATAGAAGAACCGGCACATACAGGAGAATTGCTTGATGCAGTTGGAGTTGCAGGAAGTGCATTTATTGTCATTGTTATTGAATTTGATGTTGCCGGATTTCCTGTAACACCGCCCAAATTAGATGTCATTACACATGTAACAGCTTGTCCGTTTGTAAGCGTAGTTGTTGTAAATGTTGCACTGTTAGTTCCGGCATTTGTGCCGTTAACTTTCCATTGATATGATGGATTTGAACCGCCATTTGTAGGCGTTGCAGTAAATGTAACAGATGTTCCTGCACAACATGGATTTGTTCCTGCGGTTAAAGCAATTGCAACACCCGCAACAGGATTAGCAACAGGAAGTTGAAAAGAAAAAATACGAGTTTTAACTCCTGAAGCAATATATTCTCCTGTATGCCAGAAAGTAATTCCGTCTGGATCAAGAGATGTGTGAGAATAATCACCAAATCTGTTTCCGCTAGTTTGTGATGATGTTCCCGCTACAGCAACTGTTTCTGCAAACGACATAGTCCCAAGAGCGTCTGTAGATAACCTTCCTGTATAACATAATGTTGGATAAATTGTAGATGAAGATTTGCAATAAGCCAAACCAATGCTACCATTATTATCCATAGCAATACTTCCCATCCAACGAGTGTGAGCATCGGGAGTAAAAGTTCCCTCTTGATATAAACTCCAAACCCCTGTTGATTGATTTTGACGTAGTTCAACCCAACGGATACTTCTTTGAGATGTGCTAATTTTAACACCCCAGTTCATTACAAGCGAATTATAGCCAGACCAAGGTCTCCATTGTGCTCTGTATGTAGGTATTCCACCAATTCCATCAAGTTTTTGAGTTGTTCCTGGTTGAGTAACATCATCCCAATTAGCATTATAAGATCCATCAAAAGCAGCAGTAGGAATTGTTGTGCTTGCTGAAATTGATGCAGAAGCTGTAGCCCCCCATGTTACAGTCATATTCCACATTGTAATTCCATCTACAGCTCCACCCCCCCAAGCATTGTCAGAATATGAAAAAAACGGCATAGGCGTTCCTGCTACAGGCAAACCTCCATCAGAAGCATCAGCAGGGAGAGGTACAAAGAACCAAGTTGATGGTGCAGACATATTAAAATTAGCACTAATTGACCTTGCCGATGGATTACCGGCTAACATTTGTGTGCGTTCGAAACAAAAAACTTTATCTGTAGTTTGATTAGAGGTCATATAATAACCATTTTCCCAAATAGAAAATTTTAAATAATCGGGAAATTGTGGAGAAGTGTATGTGTATGTGTAATAAGAACCTGTGGGGTCGCTTGTTGTTGAAATAGCGATATACATATAGTTAGTATTTCCGGATGAGCCGAACTGACTTAAAAACCAACGGTCGGCATACTTATCATACATAACAATAGGGTCTCCATCATTAGCAGTAGCCGGACTCCAAAGATTTCCCAATGTTCCGGTAAGGACATTGGAACCATTGCTTTTATTAAAAATTTTATAGGTTGTGCTATTTATTATTTGAATATAATGGTTTGGTCCTGCTGCACCTGTCGGGTCGAATGGTCTAAAACCTGAAGCCACTTGACCTGCCCAGTTTTGAATTACTGCTTTCGATGGGTCAACGAATCGCTTTCCCATTTCTGTTTGTCTTACAGAAGGGTCTTCGCCATATTCTGGTCCATCTGCAACTGAATAAACAAAGGTTTGAGGAGTACGATGTCCTCTGTCGGGTGATTCTTTTATCGTTTGGTCGTTATTTTTTACTTTTTCAACATTCGATTGAGTATTTACAATATCTCTTAGTGGAATAGTTTCATGAAATGCTATCGGATAAAGAACTTCATGACTAATACTCTGAGCAAAATAACTAATTGGAATTAAGCCACTTAATAAAAAAATGACAATAAAAATAAATAAATTTCTTTTCATCTTTAATCTACTTAAATTAAACGTTCGTCAATATGACTGACAAGTTTACGTAAAAGTTGCCTGCGTTCGTCAATAAAAATTACATTTTTGATAAATGAATTATATATTGTATAACAGTATATTTTTTCAGTAATATTTATCACGTCAAGTTCATATTTTATCAAATACAGAAAATGGGCAACATAAAGACTTAAATTTCATAAAGTTTTTTTAAGTTAAAGCAACCCATTTATTTTATCTCCGTCTTAATTTTGATTTTAAGTCTTTACAAACAGATGGTTTAATCCAAATGTTTTTTTTCATAGGTGAGTTCATGTAATGTAATTAAAGGGGGGGAAACTCCCCTTTTTTTATTTGCGAAACAGGAAAACGAAAAATTCCTATCGCTATAACTCTTTCTAAAATAGCTTCAATTTCGTAAATATATTAAGATAAAGCAGATTAAACACAAACTTTAATCAAAATATTTTATTCTTAACAGATATTAAAACAAATAAAGCATTGTATTGCATAAAAATACAGAAACAGAATTAGTTAATTAAAATTAATTTTGCTTATTTAAAACTTAATGTATATTTTTAGGCAACAAATATTTTGTGCTTTGCGAGAGAGAGTTAACATTTGTAAATGGTTGCAGATGATTAAAAATGGATATGTAAGGGATTGAAATTTTATAAATAAAAGCTAAGATGTACAAAGTTACAAGTTACCAACAAGCTTATAAAAAGATTAATACAGCATGACATTAAAGCAAATACTTTACGATTTATATCCTGAAGAAGATGCTAAAAAAGCAGAAGGATTTTTAATGTCTTATAAATTTCATGAACATCTTGACTTATGCTTAAAAATAATTAGACAAAAACTTTTAAATGAAGAAAGTGAAATAAATCAGCATGGAGTTATACAATTAAGTGCTGTAGCTTCTTCTTTACTTTCAGGTGTAAATGAAAAAATACGTTTACTAGAACTGAATGAAAATGACCAATTTATTTTACAAATCTTATCTGACATTTCGAGCAAAATATTTGAGTACATTTTAAAAAGTTCAAAATCGAATAAAAGTGTTTTAATAAATCAGATTTCTATTGCATTACATGACACTTGTCTGATTTTTAATTATAATGAAGATAAGTTATTCGAGTTTTTTAAATTTAGACAAATGCAACATTATGCAAATATATTATTAAATAATGACAAAATCAATAATCCTATTAATCCAAAAGATTTGCGGTTTTACCATTGGAAAGGCAATAAAACAAATAAACAAAACTTTATTGCATTGTTTTACGAAAATCAATTAATTACCAAGTCAAGCAAAAAGTCTATTTATAAATTATTTGAACCTTCATTTGAATTTTTAGAAATAGAATTAATGCCTGAAAATATTAGAATTACTATGACACTTTTCTACTGGTTAAAAAAGAAAAAACTATTAATTCCTAGTGGTTATGGTGGTTTTTACAAGCCATTAAAACAACATATAATCGGTTTTTCTCAAAATATTATTGAAAATAAAAGTGTGGGATATTATAGTGATAAATTAAAGAAAAACCACTCGGAATGGCTTAATAACACTAATAAAGTTGAAAAATGGTTAAAGGATTTGAAATAGTACATTTTCGATTATCACTCGGTTTTCAAAAACCGAATGCGATTTGCTTTATTTCCTGCTATACCTTTACAGCATAATTTAAACTATTTAAAAATGACTTACGCATTATCTCTAATTCAGCAAAACGATTTGAAACAGGCAGATGCCATTGTTCTTCGTAAAAAATTTCTCGGAATGGTTGACCATTTTGCAATTTTTTTAGGTTACGATAATAGCAACTATCCATATTTTGTAGCCAATTACAAAGATGGAGTACAGCATGTATCCGAAAAAGAATTAGATTCGTTTATGCAAAAATTGGAACCTACACGAATCGAAAGATTTGTAGGTACTGAAGTTGAACGTCAAAATGCAGTTAAAAGAGCTCTTAATCGCATAGATGAAAAGGCTTATGATTATTTTGCAAATAACTGTGAAAGTTTTAAAAATTATGTACAAAAAGGAATAAACTATAGCAAGCAAGCTGAAAACTTTAATGAAATTGCTGGAGCTGTTGGTATCGGAACAGCTGTTGTAGGCGTAGCTGCCTTGGCTTCTAAATCACCAAAAGTAGCTGCATGGGCTTTAGGTTTAACTGCATTGGCTACTATTGCATGGGCGATTTCAAGATCAGACGATTAATTTTTCCAGTAATAAAAACTAATATATTCGATTATGTTAAAAATTGGTCGTTATTCTTTTGATGGTATTTTTCTTAATACTAATAAAATTGCAAGTATGTCTGGAGTTTATGCTGTCTTTTCTGTAAAAGGAAAAAATAAAAAACTTATTGATATTGGTGAAAGTGCTTATGTTAAAGATAGATTAGATAATCATAATAGAAAAGATTGTTGGAGTAAAGAATGTACAGAAGGTAATTGGGGGTTTGCTGTTCACTATACATACGGTTTTCATAAAGCTGGTCGTATGAAAATTGAACAAGAAATTAGAAAGAACCATAATCTCGCATGTGGTATTAGATAATTTTAATACAACTTCTCTTTTTTTAACTTTGCCAATGTACGATGTGGCAAACATAGTGCAGTTTGACAATTACCATACAATTTGAAACATTTTGGGTACTTGACAGCAAAGACAAAAAAGGCTAGTTAGTAAAACCATGTTAGAATTTAGCGAGTAGTCATGTGCAACTTGACAATGATAACAAAATAATTATTCAAAGTTCTTATTTCTTCTCAGGCATCAACACAGCTTTAACGTAATGCTCTTTGGTAAAGTATTTAATTGCGAGGGCTTTTATACCAGTTGTTATCGAATTTAGGACTTCAATATAGGTATTAATAATCTTTAAATCACCATTATAGTGGCAGTATCCTGCACACTATAGCCACTGTAGTCAGAATCTTTTATGGATAAAATATAGATACAATATGAATATTTTTATTATATTTGCATCAAAATTATAGATAAAATAAAGATATTATATGGATATAATTAATAAGCTTAATTTTGATTTTAAGACAAATCAATTAGTCTTAAAAGTTATTAGTCAGATTGATTTATTCAAAGGCAAATGGAATATTATTGAACAAAAAGAAAATCGATATTTAAAAGAATTACGAAAAATTGCTACAATTGAAAGTATTGGTTCATCAACGAGAATTGAAGGTTCTACAATGACTGATGATGAAATTAAAAAATTATTGGCTAACATAAAAATTACAAAATTTAAAACTCGTGATGAACAAGAAGTAGTTGGTTATTACGACACATTGGAAACTGTGTATGAAAATTATACAAATATTGATTTAACAGAAAATTCAATAAAACAATTACATGGTACTTTATTAAAACATTGCGACAAAGACGGACGACATAGAGGACATTATAAAAATTTATCAAATAAAGTTGTAGCAAATTATCCGGACGGAACTCAAAAAATTATATTTAATACAACCGAACCTCTTTTGGTTGACCCACAAATGAAAGACTTGGTTAAATGGACAAAGCAACAACTTACAAAACAAGACATTCATCCATTAATAGTCATGGGAGTATTTATTTACGAATTTTTATCAATTCATCCATTTCAAGATAGTAATGGTCGTTTATCAAGATTACTTACAACATTACTATTACTTAAACAGGATTATCAGTTTGTACAATATGTTTCTTTTGAAAATCTAATTGAGCAAAAGAAAAAGGATTATTACAAAGCTTTAATGGATGGACAAAAAAATAGAAATACAAAATCTGAACAAATTGATAAATGGATTCTTTTCTTTTTAGACTGTATAAATATTTTGATAAGTCGTTTAGAGAAGAAATACAATATATACAAGTCAAAAGGAGGCTATTTGAATGACAGACAAAAAATGATTAAAGAATTTATTAAGAAAAAACAACCTGTCAAACTAAATGATATATCGAATAATTTTAATGAAATATCTGCAAATACAATAAAAAAGGATTTACAATATTTAAAGTCTGAAAATATTATTGAATCTATAGGACAAAGAAAAGGGACTGTTTATGTATTAAAAATAGACACAAGAAACTAATTAATTCATTGGCGTTCCTATTTCTTCTCAGGCATCAATACAACCTTAACATAATGCTCTTTGGTAAAGTATTTATTTGCTACGGCTTTTACATCGTCAATTGTTATCGAATTTATGTCTTCAACATAGCTGTTAATTACCTTTAAATCATCGTTATAATAATACGAATTTTCGATTGCCGATAGCCAGAATTTATTTTTCTTTAGCATAGTTTCACGCTCACGAATCATTGTTTCTTTTACTTTATTCAAGTCGTCAAGAGTAGGTCCGTTTTTGTTAATTTTTCCAACTTCATTGAAAACTGTTTTTGCAAGTTTTTTTACATTTTTTGGAGAGCAACCAAATGCCACAAATACCTGATATTTTGGATTTGGATATTTTTCGGTTCGGTTCATAATTTGAACGCCATAAACTCCGCCTTGGTCTTCACGTAACGATTCTCGTAACTTAATA
>Ga0154360_1017_pt1 | contig 10390 bp, 8 predicted proteins | sample RifGroA2_FD_115888 | JGI IMG/M metagenome (GOLD analysis project Ga0154360, IMG submission 115888) | Bacteroidetes bacterium GWA2_30_7 | reverse complement strand
TATTCAGGAGTTGATATTGCTTTAAAAAATGAAAATAATGGTTATGGTGGAATATTAATAAGAAGTATTTATAGTCTAAAAGAGACAAAACTTTATAAAGGTCCAATGGTTTGCTCTATGAAACTTTTCAGTGGGACAAGTGCTTTTACAGAATCAATTAAAACAAAGATTATTGAACATAATTTTGATAAAGTAGAAGTCCATAAATCTGAACGAATCGGATTAGGTGAAAATGCAAAGCAAAGTAAAACCGATAAATTAAATTACCGTTTTTATATAAATATCAAATGATTGCAGATAAAGACACTAATATTATTTATTTCTCAGAAATATTAAAAACAGATTCAAAATTTTCTAAAACTTGTAAACAAATTACAGATGTTTTAGATAAATATAACATTATATACAATTTTCTTCCTAACACAAAAGATATTTGGGCGAGAGATTATATGCCAATTCAAATATCTGAAAACAAATTTATAGAATATAGATATGACCCTGATTATTTGCAAGGTACTCAAAAAGGAAAAAGAGACTTAAAAACATATCCTGATATTGTCTGCGATAAAATCAATTTAAAAACAATAAAAACCGACATTATACTTGATGGTGGAAATGTAGTAAAATCATCAAATGCAATTATTCTAACAGATAAAATATTAGAAGAAAATAAAAGAACTTACCATAAAACACAGTTACTTGATAAACTTCGTGAGCTTTTTGAAGTAGATAAAGTTATTTTAATTCCTTGGGACGAAGATGAACGTTATGGACATGCAGACGGCATGGTCAGGTTTATTAACGACCAAACAGTTTTATTAAACTGGTATATAGGTTTAAAGAATTGCAAATTCAAAGATAAATTATTGAATACTTTAAAAGAAAACAGAATAAATTATGAAATTTTAAAATTAGATGTTTTAAATAAAAACGAGAAATTAAATTGGGCTTATATAAATTTTCTTCAAACAAGCGAGATTATTATATTGCCAAAATTTGTAATTACTGAAGATAATCAGGCATTTGAAGATAATCAGGTATTAGAACAATTTAAAAAATATTTTCCTGTTTATGCAAAAACAGGTAAAATTATACAAATTGATTGCACTGAAATTGTAAAAAATGACGGTGCGTTAAATTGTATTTCATGGACAACTTATAAAAAAAAATAAAAATATGAACAAAAAATTAATTATCCCAATTCTAACAATTCTACTGATTGTAGTTATTGTTTTCATGGTTAAAGATTTGTTTTTTAACGACAAAAATCAGGAAAATCCTTACGAATTAAATACAGATAGTATTGGCAGATACGACTCATCTTTAATTTGTTATAACGAAATTTTTCAAATAAATCTCAATATGGAAGAACCAAAAGGAATTGCAATTGACGATTCTGATTTCGTTTATGTAGCAGGAATTAAAAAAATTATGATTTTTGATTCTGGCGGAAAGCATATTTCAGAAATAACAACCAGCGATACTGCGACTTGCATAGCTGTAAATTCAAAACAGGAAATATTCGCCGGAATGGTAAATCACATAGAAGTTTGGAATAAAAACGGAACTCTAATTTCAAAATGGAAAACCGAAAACCCGTTATCAATTTTTACAGGAATTGCAGTAAACGATTCTTTGGTTTTTGTAGCCGATGCCACAGAAAGACTTGTTCATCAGTTTACTATGCAAGGAAAATTAATCAATAATATTGGAGCCGAGGATTCATTAAATGGAATTCCGGGAATAATTATCCGTAGTGCTTATTTTGATGTTGCATTAGGTCGTGATAATGAAATTTGGGTTGGAAATCAGGGAAGATATTCTGTTGAGGCTTACGATTTTAAAGGAAACATAAAATCAAGCTGGGGCGTTGCTGCTATGAGTATCGAAGGATTTAGCGGATGCTGCAATCCTACAAATTTTGCAATTTTCAAAGATGGTTCATTTGTAACAAGCGAAAAGGCAATTGAAAGAGTAAAAATATATTCTCAATCGGGTGAATTTAAGTGCGTTGTTGCAGGAACGGAAAAATTCGACAAAGGAACAAAAGGACTTGACCTTGCAATAGATTCAAAAGAAAGAATTTTTGTGCTTGACCCGATGAGGAAGATGGTTCGGGTATTTGAGAAAAAAGATGAAAGAGTGATTTAAAAAGAGATAATAGATATTTTTTGAATTAAATTGAAGTAATTTTATTAAACTTTGCGACTTTGCGCCTTTGTGGCATAAAAAAATAGAATTTATAACATGAGAAAATTAGGACAAGAACTTTAAATACTTTATAAAATGAACAGACGAAATTTCATTCTAACCCTCGTAAGGGGTTCGATATTTACCGGAGTTACAGCAATTTCCGGTTACGTATTATTCAAAGAAAAAAACAATTCGGAAAACTGCAATTTCGATTATATCTGTAAAAGTTGCAGTAAATTAGACAATTGCAAATTACCGGAAGCTTCACGATTTAAAGCCCCAAGTTCCAAGTCCCAAGCCCTAAATCCCAAATTCGTAAATCCTAAATCGTAAATAACATAAGTGAGTTCCGAACAAAAAAATAATAAATATTCAAGGCGTGATTTTATTCGTAACGGAATAAGGTTTTCAATACTTGCCGGAATTGGAGTAATTGGCGGAACTTTGCTTACCAAAAAATTATCTTCAAAAACACTCTGGCAAATAGACACAAAAAAATGTACACAATGCGGACGTTGTGCAACAAGCTGTGTTAAAATGCCTTCGGCGGTTAAATGTTTTCACGCATTCGACATGTGCGGATATTGCGATTTATGCGGAGGATATTTCAAACCCGGAACAAAAGACCTGACAACAGCCGCCGAAAATCAACTTTGCCCGACAAGTGCCTTGAAGCGAAAATTTATTGAAGAGCCATTTTTTGAATACGAAATAATTGAAGACCTGTGTATTGGCTGCGGAAAATGCGTTAAAGGCTGCGAAGCATTCGGAAACAGCTCTTTACAACTTCAAATAAATCAACATATTTGCGATAATTGCAACGAATGTTCAATTGCTCGCGATTGTCCGGCAGAAGCAATTTCAAGAGTTTCATTTTCTGATTCATATTTGATGGAAGGAATTGAAAAGAATAGAGTTTGGAAGAACAAATAAAAATTAAAGTATCAAATAATGAGAATATTAGAATTGATAGTCATAACCATATTGTTAATAATGTTTAGCAAATATAAAGTTTGTACTCAGAACACAATTAGGTTCAATGATAGAGATGATGATTTTGCATATAGTGGGATTGAAAACACTTTTGAATTTAAATCAAATTATACAAAGAACGACTCATTAACATATAGTTTCACAGATGGTAAGATAGGTTTTAAACATGAAAAATATACATATAAAACTAAACCTTGCGACTCTACGACTTTTTTTGTACACAAGGGCATAAGGGGGCAAATTGTTCATATACAAACAATTAAGATTCGTAAAATTCCTGAACCTTCAATAGCAATAAATGGAATTGAATTAAAAATGGAAATAGATAAATTAATACTTATTAATTCAAATAAGATTGAAGGATATTTAGATGCAGATAATTGGCTTAAAGACAAACTTAAAGTTATTTCATTTAATTTAAAATTTGTTACAAATAAAGGAGATATTTCTTTAGAAAGTAAAAATGATTTTTTTACTAAAGATATGATTGAAAAAATTCAGCTTTTAAATTCAGGAGATAAGATTGTATTTGAAAAAATTTTATTATCCAGACCAGAAGGTTATGTAAGATACTTAAATCATGATATTCCACTATTAATAAAATAAAACGTATAATCCAATTCAGATTAATGTCTTTTGTTACGATATTTACTAAATTGACACAAACGCAAAGTTTTTACATAAAGCTGCTTAAATCTATTTGTAGCTCTGTGTTTCTCTGTGTTAGAAAAAAAATTCTACAGATTCTATTAATTCTACTTTCAATACAGTCATTCAATACTTTTGCAATAAAACGCTTCCCAAAACCCGAATTTGAATCCGGTCACATTCAACCTCATACTGTAACTCCCACTCCAAGAGCCGAAATTCTTGAATATCTTGATGTTTTTGTCTTAATTTCAAGTCTTTCGTTAATTACATGGTTTATTTTAAAAAAACGTTCACGCAAAGGCGCTTTTTGGATGTCGGTTTTTGCAGTTTTGTATTTTGGTTTTTACAGAGAAGGTTGTGTATGTGCAGTTGGTTCGGTTCAAAATGTAACTCTTGCACTTTTTAATTCTGCATATAATATTCCTGTTTCAGCATTACTATTTTTTGTTATTCCATTGATTTACACATTGTTTTTTGGACGAACTTTTTGTGCCGGAATTTGTCCTCTTGGTGCAATTCAGGATATTTTTGCATTCCAGCCAATGCACTTAAAACTCTGGCTCGAAAAAGTACTTGGAATCATTCCCTTTATATATCTCGGATTATCATTGCTTTATGCCGCAACCGGAACTGATTTTATAATTTGCCGATATGACCCGTTTGTAGGATTTTTTCGTTTCGATGCAACATTTATGATGTTCAGTATTGGAGCAATTTTGCTGATTATCGGAATTTTTATTGCACGACCGTATTGCCGGTTTCTTTGTCCTTACGGAGCTATTTTAAACCTTGTCAGCAGATTCTCATTCAAACACTTAACAATAACTCCCAAAGAATGTATAAACTGCAGATTATGCGAAAATTCCTGTCCATTTGAAGCAATCAACAAACCAACTCTACTCAAAGAAAAAGAAAAAACTGAAACTTCAGTAAGACGATTCTTTTTGTTAAGCATTATAGTTCCGGTTTTGGTAATTGCCGGAGGTTTTATTGGAGCAAATTTTCACGAAAATCTTGCAATTGTCAACAAAAAAGTCCGGCTTGCCGATGAATTAATCAATAACACAAACTACGGACTTAAAAATAAAGATGCTATTGAAATTGCTGCGTTTAAAGAATCGGGCAAAACAAACGAAATGGTTGTAACAGATGCAAAATCAATATTAAACGAATTTTATATCGGAGGAACTCTTTTAGGAGCATTTATCGGTTTGGTTTTCGGTTTAACATTAATCAGCCTCACAAGATTCAGATACCATGCCGATTACACTCCAAATAAAGCAACCTGCCTGAGTTGTGGAAGATGTATGGAACATTGTCCGATAAAATAAAAAAAAGACTGTTGTTTTCATAAAAATAATTCTAAATATCGGTATTATTACCGACATTTATCGTTTTCGTTTATCGGCGAAAATCAGGCATTGGTCAATTAAACTTGATGCTTAGTCATCAATATGGAGCATTTTGTAAAATCCGCAATGTTTGTAATAAAATAAAACAAACTATCTGTATTTTTAAAAAAAAATTAAGACAATATGAACATTACAGTAAGTTATAAAAAAATATTTTTTTTAATTCTGAGTTTATTCACATATAATGCTTATAGTCAAACATGTAGCTCAATTGCTATGGAAAATGCCAAATCATTAAATTATTTAATTAATGGTAGCTCTAAGGTTGATTATTCGGTTAATAAAGAAGGCGATAGAATATATTCGATTTATAAAAGCGGTGCATTTGAAATAAAATCGTATTGTTATTGCAAAAACGATACGTTACATATCTTTAAAGGCGAAAGTCCTCAATATACTGTAACTGGTACTGACACAACTGGATATTCAATATTTGGAGATTGTAAAATACCTCTTCACCTAAAAGTTGGAGATTCTTTATTAAGTTACTCTGAATTCACAACAAACTCATTTTCGTCATCAAGCAGACAAGAAGCATATAAAACATCTTCTTATGTTTTAGGCAATTACAGATATACAACAGCAATTTTACACTCAGATATTGTTAATTCACAATTTGGAACAGGAACATGGACTCACAATTTTGTTAACGCAGTTGTTGCTGGTGAAGAAAAAATTACCTTTATGGGAAAAGAATACACAGCCTATAAAATTACTTCTGAAATGTGGATGAGAACAGTTTTATCATATTCAGCGTCATCTGATGATAAATTTCTTGATAAAAAAAATGAAAAGGTATCAAAAAAAATGAACAAAAAAGCTGAAAAAATTGCAGATAAAATGGCTGATAATGAGGAAGGTTATAAGGTTACACCAATTGAATCGTGGTTTGTACCTGAACTTGGAACTTATGTAAAAGTTTTATTTTATAATTCACAAAAAATTTTGGTAACAACCAAAGTCGAACTAATATCACTTAATTAATCACTTAATATTTAAACGTATGAAAACTAAATTATTTATTATTATTATTTGCTTTATTTCTTTTATAGCTAAATCGCAAGACCCACAAAAAACGCTTAATGACGCAATTACAAGTGGAATGTTAGACAATGTAAAAATTGCAGTTGAACAACAGAAAGCTGATGTAAATACAATGTATAAGGATAAAATTCAAAATAATTATCCTTTACATACTGCATGTCAGGTTATAAATGTTGAAATCATAAAGTATTTATTAGACAAAGGTGCCGAAACCAATACAGAAAATAAACTTTCTTTTACACCTTTAATGCAAATAACTTATTCATTTATGGCAGATACTGCATCTACCAGAAAATCGTTAGCAATTATAGATTTATTCGTTGCAAAAGATGCTGATTTAAACGCAGTTAGTGGCGGTGGACATACAGCTATTGCTTATGCTGCCGAAAGAAATAAATTAGAAGTTGTTAAAAAATTAATTGCTGCAAAAGCCGATGTAAATAAACGTGGTAAAAGTAAAATTGCTTACACTCCACTTATGCACGCTGCAAAACTTGGAAATTTTGAAATGGTAAAAGCTCTTATAGAAGCTGGTGCAGAAATTAATGAAATAAGAGAGCATGCTGATGGTAGTGTTATGATTACCGAAAATGCTGCATCAATGGCTAGCGATGGAAACTTTGCCGAAATATTGGAATATTTAAAAACAAAAGGTGCAAAAGCTCCTAAAGGCAGAAAAATTTGGAAATAATCTTTTCTAATACTGAACTGATTAAAAGAAATATTTAACCTATTCTTTAATAAACATCAGGTATTCTACTATTTAGTACGAATACCTGTTTTGTTTTACATAAAATCGAAATAATTTTTTTGAGAAAAATTTTTTAGCTAAAAATTATAACTTTGTAATAATTTTAAAATAACTTCATCTATTGACTAAGCCCCAGCAGAGTTTTCGGGTTAATTTTAGTAAGTTTAATAAAATTTCAATATAACGCTGATTATAGTCCAAATAAAGCAACACGCTTGAGTTGTGCAAGATGTATGGATTATTGTCCGGTGAAAAAGAATAAATGCACGTAGTTAAGATTGAGTAAAATTTACTCAGAACTTTTGCATATAATTTTAAAATTTTGTTATTTACTTAATGTTTTATAGTTTTGTTAAAAAACAATCTAATATATATATTGTAATATGTTAGAAGTTAAAAATGTTATATCTTTTAGTTGGTTTTAGAAATTTTAAATAGTAATGACACAAGTGTATGATTGTATAATAATTGGAGGAGGTCCATCAGGTCTAACTGCTGGAAATATTCTTGCAAAATCAAACTTACACTTTTTGGTGATTGAGAAAGGGGAGATGCTATATAATAGACAACAATCAAGAGCTAAAGACATAGTATCTGGAATTGGAGGAGGAGGGCTTTATTCAGATGGGAAAATATCTTTTTATCCTTCTGGTTCTAATTTATACAAATTAAAGACTGAATTATTATTAAAAGCCTATCAAAAATTAGTAGATTTTTTTTCTGGTTTAAATATCACTATTCAACCATTTGATTTGAATTGGGTAAGTGTAACTGAAGCAATAGAAGAACTGAATGGTTTAAAAATTAAAAATTATATATCAACTGTTCTTTCACAAGAAGAACTTTATAAAGTAGGCTTCTCTTTGTATGACCAAATTGGGAAAGACAGATTCTTGTTAAAACATGATGTGACAAAAATATTTCTTCATGAAAATATCTATTTGATTGATGTGGAAGATACATTAACTAAAACACTAAAAACCATCAAGGCAAAAAATGTCATTTTTTGTGGAGGTAAATTTGGCTCGATTAACTTAGCTTCATTTATTGAACAAAATAGCTTGATTTTCAAAAAGTTTGAATTTGGAATTAGAATTGAAACTGAGAACAAAAAATTTGATTACAACCTTTATAAGCAGACTGATTTAAAATTAATTATTCCAAGTAAAAAAAATAAAGAAATTGAATTTAGAACGTTTTGTTTTTGTAGAAATGGATACATTGTGCATGGAGAATTTGAGGGAATTAATTCATTTAATGGCGTCTCAAATAAATCAAACTTTAAAAAAATGAACTTCGGCATTAATTTAAGAATAAATGACGAAATTTTTTTTAGAGAATATAAAACAGCTCTCTCTAATTTGCAAAAATCCAAATTAATCATGAAACAAAGGATTAAAACATTTATAAAAGAGAGAAGTTCAAATTGGAATAAAGATATTCATGATTATTTTACCGATTGCCTTTTAACTAATTTTCCACAAATTTGTAATTCAGATGCTGAAATAACAGGACCAAGTTTTGAATACTTTGGTTATTATCCCATTTTAAATAAGGAATTAAAAATACCAAATAATAATTTTTGGGTGTGCGGTGATTCAACTGGCGATTTCAGAGGGTTATTGCCCAGTTTGATTAGTGGCTATATTGCTGGTTTATCTGTAATTGAAAAGGAAGAAAAAGAAAAAGACATTCTTTTCGATTCTGTTAGATTAAAGGTAAGTGATACAAAAAAAACAAAAACAATTTTCACTGCTCAATCAAAGAAATTTTTTTATTGTAAAGACGCAATTTGTGAATTTGTTTTTAAAAAAGGTTATACCCCAATAAATCCTTTTCAAGTTTTTGGGTATTTTTTGAATGACAGAGTTAATCGGGATTTAATTAGAACTGGAAATAATGAACTCATTAGTCGTTGCGATGAACTTTGGGTATTCGGAACAATTGCAGATGGGGTATTATTTGAAATTTCAAGAGCAAATGACCTAAAAATACCAATAAGATTCTTTAATGTTGCAACATTTGCAAATGAAATTTTTGAAACACAAAATTTAAATGATTTAGTGTTTGAACCTGAAGTTTATGCAAAAATTCCAAGAGAAAACTTAATCAGGTTTATATCTCAATATCATATTTACAAAGATGAAGTAAAAGAGGACATCAATCAATTAAAATTGAAATTTTAATGGTTCTTTTTAAAAATAAACAAAATCCTACATATCTTCATTTTTTAGACAGAGAGTTAAGGCGTGCTGAAAATGCAGATTATTCTGATAATTTAATTCTAAATGCAATAATAATTGCAATTATCAATTCACATAGTTATTGTTATTGTAACGCTTCGCTTTTATTAGAAAGCAGTACAATATTTCCTAAATCTATTAAACTTCTTTTAGAGTTAGAAAAATTCGAACTTGTAAAGCTCCTGACTAATGAGCATTCATTCAATGAATTTATTGCATCAAGGCAAAAAATATATGCACATAGCTCTAATCGTTATCCAATGTATTTCAATGATAATATTAGTTTGGTCTGGCCAAATAAGCCATTGATAGTAAATAGCTCTACAACTTCTGAGTTAAAAACAAATATATTCAAGTGGCTTGATAATTCGGATGATTCAATTAAGTTTGATAAAAATATTTTTAAAAAAAGTGACTTGAAAAATTTTGAGGGAAAACTTTTTAAGGAGAAAGAAAAAGCAATCACACTTGATTTATTTTTAACCGAAGAGCAACTTTTATTTGACAAGAAAAGAAGAGATTCAGGACGATTAATTTCATATTTATACACTAAACGTTATCTTGATTTATACAAAGGTGAAATTCTTTGTAATTTGCCATATCTGTCATTTTATGACCGACTTTCATCCGTTAAATGGCTTAATGATTATCGTATTCTAACTTCAATTTTAAATTGTTTTTACATTCCAAATGTTTTTTTCCCTAAAGGGCGATTTAATTTAATATCATTTATATCGTGTATAAAACATAAAATGTTTAGACACATACAGATTGAATTAATATCAATGATGCAAGGTCTTGCAGAACTTACTTCTACGTCATTTGGTAATGACATTAACAAAGCATTAGCTTATTTTAATGATAATTTTAAAACCCTAAAACCAATTTCAACAAATAGTCTTGAAATATTTATACAATCGTTTTTTCTTAATTTGACTTCTGCATCGATTCTATTATCAGGGAGCAATGAATCTTACAATCAATCATATCATATGACAAAACAATCGCTTTCTACAAATAAAAAAGTATTAATTGTTACTGCAACTCAAATTGAGGCAACAACATTTCTCAATGCTATGTCAAATAGGGGAATAATTGCATCA
>Ga0154360_1006_pt1 | contig 10395 bp, 8 predicted proteins | sample RifGroA2_FD_115888 | JGI IMG/M metagenome (GOLD analysis project Ga0154360, IMG submission 115888) | Bacteroidetes bacterium GWA2_30_7 | reverse complement strand
CAATTATATTATCATACTTTCATAAAAATAAATTCTTACGGGCAAACATAAAAATTTGTTCAAAATTTTATTTGTATTGAACAAATTTCGATATACTTGTTCAACAAAATGAACAAAATTCAAATTTGTAAATTAGAATCACGAAATTTATTCCCTACTAAATTACTATATTGCAATAGTTTGATAATTTTTTGTAATAATCTGAAAAATAGGTAATTTTAATTGCCACAAACTTTGGGTCGTGGTTTTGTTTAATGTGGAAGAATTCAGGGCTTTAGCCCTTTTATAAAGAAGAATTCTAAAAATAATACCGAGCTATTGATTATGATTACAAAGAATTAACCCTTCAACACTTTCCGACAAATTTCAAATTCATATCCTCTGCTTTCAGCAAATTTCATCAATTTAATTTCAATTTCTCGTTGAGAATTTCCTTTGAGGAGCTTATTTTTTTTTGTTAATTCTTCAATTATAATACTTTCGTAAGTTTCAGATTCAATGGAATCAATAGCCTCAGAAATAATATTTTGAGCTATTCCTTTCTGGCTTAGCATAAATGCCAGTTTTCGTTTTCCCCATTTATTAAAGTGCAATTTATCGTGAACAAAAGCAGTTGCAAATCTTAAATCATTCGTTAAATCGTTAGATTGAAGTTTCTCAAGAATACCTTTTGATTCATCGTAAGAAAATCCCCAAGTGTGGAGTTTATTCAAAATATCTCTTGGACTTTTTTCTTGTTTAGCACAAATATTTGCTAATCGCCTTATTGCTTCTTTGTCGTCAATTTTTTTAACCATTTTTCTGTGCTTTTGCTATTCGAAATTTATTGTTCAGGTCTTTTAGAATTTCAATGTTTTTATAATCGAATTTCAATAACAATTCATTTATCTTAATTTGATATATTTCATTAATTTCAAAATATATCCAACCTCTGCTAATTAAGTGTATTTCTGAAAATTGCAATATTTTATTATAAAAAAATAAAGGATTGTCATCGGGTGCAAAAAGTGCAAGATGCGGTTCAAAATATAATACATTATTTTGCATTTCAGTTTTTTGTTGAGATATAACATAAGGAGGATTACTTACAATTATATCGAATTGATTTTTAATTGGTTCCTCTGTATCAGATGTAATATCAAATATAGAAAATTGTACTTTTGCATTATTTAATCTTGCATTTTTTTTTGCAACTTCAATTGCTTTTTCTGAAATATCACAAGCAAATACTTTTGATTTTGGAATATTTGCAGAAAGACTAACTGCTATGCACCCCGAACCAGTACCAATATCAAGTATTTTTAATTCTTTGGAAAAATTCACATTATCTTTAATTATTAGATGAACAAGTTCTTCGGTTTCTTGACGTGGAATTAAAACATTTTCATTTACAATAAATTCCAATCCGTAAAAAGCTGCTGTTCCTGTAATGTATTGAATTGGTTTTGACCGCCTTAATTCTTCTACGCAATTATTAAATTGTAATAATTTACCTTCTGGAACTTCTTCATTATAACTTAAATTTATATCCGATTTTGATAATTTAAAGACAAATCCTGAAAGAATGAAAAATATGCTATATAGTTCATTTTCTGGATAATTTTCTTTTAATTCACTTATAAAAGATAGTTTTAATTGCCTGAAAGTCATATCAAATTTTAATTCCTAAAATAGTTATATCATCTATTTGTTCAGCTTTGCCTATCCAATTTTCTAACGATGATTCTAAAATTTCTTTTTGTTCTGACATTGACTTTCTACAATTATCTAATAACAACTGTTTCAACTGCTTGGATTTGAATTTTTTTCCATTTGTTCCGCCAAACTGGTCTTGAAAACCATCGCTCATTAAATAAATAATATCACCCTTTTGGAGTATTATTTCGTGATTAGTAAAATTTTCCATTTTTTCATAAATAGCGATAGGCATTTTGTCTGGCTTCACTTCCTCCAGAGATGCCACCTTTTGAAAAGGTGGCATCTCTTTTTCAGATGACAAACCTGTTAGATTATTGGTATTACGTATTATCCATAACGGATTATTTGCTCCTGACCATTGGACTTCAAAAACATCTGATGTTTGCTCCGAACTTGGGGTTTGAGGCTTGAGCCTTGGAACTTGGGTCTTTATCACAACAAGACTTATATCCATTCCATCTTTTACACTGAGGTAACTCGAAGTGCGATGCGTTGAGCTTGTCGAAATGTTTTGTTCGCCTGTTTCCTTGTTGGCTGAGGCACTCGAAGCCCCTTTTTGTTGTAATGCGTTTATAATTTCAACTCTTAACTGATTTAATACTTGATTTGCTTGTGTAACTTCCTTTCGTCTAACTATTTCGTTCAAAAAACTTATTCCAAGCATACTCATAAATGCTCCAGGAACACCATGTCCTGTGCAATCTGCTACTGCAACTACTAACAATGGGTCATGACCCATTGTTGTCAATTGAGTTGCCCAATAAAAATCACCGCTTACAATATCTTTTGGACGGAAGAGAACGAAAAGTGAGAAAGTGTGACCGTGTGAAAGTGAGACGGTGGAAAGGTGAGACGGTGCTACTGTGTGCAGGTTCTCACTTTCACCAAGTCCCACTTTCTCACTTTCACTTCCTCTCGCTTTCTCACTTTCAAAAGAGGGCAACATCGCAGTTTGAATTCGCTTTGCATAGTTAATACTATCTGTAACTTCTTTGTGAATTTCTTCAATTCTATTTTTTTGAAGAGTTACTAAATCACGTTGACTTTCAATTTCATCTCTTTGGGTTGAAATTTCTTCTTTTTGTTGCGTGATTTCATGATTTTGAAGTGTTAACAAAATATTGTCTTTTTTCTTGCGAGTGTAGCTTTTAAACATTACATAAGCCAACAAAATCATTAATAAAAAGCCTATGATAAAAGAGTTACGGAATATTTTTTGTTTTGATAATTCTGCTTTCTGATAGATTTCTTTTTGTTCTTGTTCAAAAGCTTGTTGTTTTTGTATTTTATCAAACTCATACTGCATTTCGAGCTGGGTCATTTTTTTTACATTATCGTCGCTGCTTAAACTATCGGAAATTTCTTTGAATCTTAGATGATGTTTATACGCATTTTTAAAATCGTTTATATCTGCATAAAAAGCACTTATTTGTTGTTCGTAAAATTGACTTGAAACTGCTAAATTATATTCTGTTGAATAATCTAAAGCCATCTGAACATATTTAATTGCTTTATCATATTGATTAATTTGGAAATATATGTTTCCAAAGGTTGACAAACAATTCGTAATACCCTCATAATCTTCCACTAACCTTCTTAAATCTAAGCTTTTTTGATTGTATTCAATTGCTTTGTTGTAATCAGATTTAAAAAAATATGCTTTTGCAATATAATAATAACCAAAAGCTAAACTATAGTTGTCACCAGTTTGTTTGCATATCTCTACACCTTCCTGATAATTCATCAGAGCAGAATCAATTTCTTCTTTTTCCAAATAAAGTACTCCAATATTAACCAGAATCCTAGAAATAGAACTTTTATCATTTGATTGAAGTGCAATATCATATACTTTTTTAAAATAAGTTAATGCTACATCAAAATTTTTTAAAGAAAAATAAAGACTCCCAATACTCATTAAAATAGAAGACAGTTTTTGTTTATCTTTTAATTCTTCCCTGATTGTCAAAGACTTTAACAGATATTCCATTGCCAAAGGATTATTCCCTTGGTTTTTATATGTGTTTCCTAAACCCTGATATTCAAAAGCAATACCATCTTTATTTCCAAGGGTTTTTTCTATTTCAAGACTTTTTTTATAAAATTCGATAGCTTTGTTGTAGTTACTGGTGTAAACATAAACATTTGCCATATTATTAATAACTATAGATTCTTTTAAAAGGTTATTACATTTAAAAGCAATGTCATACGATTTTTGATAAAACTCTAGCGCTTTTATATTTTCTCCTTTATTGTGATAAGCAGAACCAAGTCGATTATAAGCATCAATTAAACCAACTTTATTATCAATTTTTTTTGATATTTCAATTGCTAAATTTGAGTATTCAATTGATTTATCTGGATTTAAAGTAGAATATAACCATGCTAACTCAATATAAGTATTTACTTTTACGGTATCAATTTTTGATGTATTAATAATATTCAGTAATGAATCCTCAGACTCTTGAGAAAACATTTGCTGAAAAGAAATTATTAGAAAAAAAATTAAAATTTTCTTTATCACAATAATTAAAATTTTATACTGGTTCTTAATAGATTTGCAAAAAGCAAAACTGTTTAGAACCAGTTATGCTGAACAACCAGATTTGCATATTTTTGCAAACCTGTTTAGTTGAAGTATACAACAAATTTATGCTTTTTACAAAGTATTAAAAACCTAGTTATTCCCTAAAATAATCGGCAAACCATCTTTAGAGTTTCCAATCACTACAACTTTTGCGTTTGCAGAATTGGCTAAACTTATTGTTGCTTCAATTCCTCTCATCTTTAAAAGTTTATCAGACAGGCTATTATTTATAATATTATTTGCTCTTGATTCTCCTTCGGCTGCAATACGTTTTCTTTCAGCTTCACTTTTTTCTTTATCTAATTTAAATTGATATGCAAGTGCTTCTTGTTCTTGTGTTAATTTACTTTCAATAGCTTGTTTTATGTCGGCAGGTAAATTAATTGAGCGAATTAATAATGCTCTCATTTCTATACTATTGGCAGTTAGTATTTCTTTTGTTTCGTTAATAATTTCACTTTCAACTTGATTTCTTTTAGTTGAATAAATTTCTTCTGCGGTATATCGACCCATTACTTTTCTAACAGAAGAACGCACTTCGGGAATAACTAATTGACTAATGTATTCTTTTCCAAATGTTTCGTGCAAATAACCTATTCTGTTATATACTGGATGAAATCTGACTGAAACATCTACACTTACTGATAAACCATTTTTTGCAAGAACATCCATTGTTTCTTCTTTTTGTTGCTCTAAAACGTTATATATAAGCAAATCGTTCCATGGTGCAATCATCTGAAATCCAGGCTCAATAATATTGGTTTTATCCAATCCATCAGAAAATTTTCTAAAAACTACGGCTCGTTCGCCGGGTTTTATTGTATAAAACATACTACTACTTGTAATTAGCACTATAACTAAAATTACAATACCTAAAATAAGAACTGGTGAAAATTTTTTCATAACAAACAAATTTTAAAAATTAGATTAGCAAGATATGAATTTTTTTGAAAAGCTTTTGTTTATAATTGATAAAGAAAGCTTTTAAAGTTTAATAACAGAAAATAAATGAAGATATATGTTACTAACTCATGAAATGCAAATTGTATTTTTACCACACTTCGACAAACTCAGTGCATCGCATAGAAACATAAGACACATAGTTATTTCACATAGAATATCCACTATTGTGTTCTTTTCTATGTGAGCTATGCGTTTATTGTGGTTAATTTTTTTATTCTTGCGTAACATCAGTTACTAATTCAAATTCTGAATATACAACATTTGTAACTCATTGTTTTTCTGGTCAGAATCTAGAAAAAATATTTTATTGTTATGGACTCTTATTTTGTCAATAAAAATAAAATTTGGTATTGTAAATAAGCGACCTGTTTTACCTTTATTTATATCAATTTCGAGGAGTCGTGCAATTCCATTTTTACGATAGAGTGAATAGAAATTCCCAGTTTTTGTATCTGTAATTATATCTTCTTTCCAGTTTTTTTCTTTATGAAAATCAATATTTACTTCCTTTATTAAATTACAATTTGAATTGAAAAATTCAATTTTTGAATCAATAAAATTCAGAATAATTAATGTGTCGTTTATATTAAATAGTGGCGAAAATATCGGGTCGTAAAAAAACAATTCTTCAAATCGCATATCTGCATCTGTATAAGCTTTTCCCATCGACATAAACCTTTCTCGGTCTGATAACATTCGAAGCGAATTTTCATCTGCAATTACCGACAGTTTTTTATCGGTACTATCCTTTTCGCGGTAATAATAAATTAAAACCTGATTGTTTACAAAGTACTCTTTATAAAAGAGTTTATCATTAATTTTTGTTATTATTGGTTCAATTTTTTTGCTAAATTCTTTAACCGAAATAGGGTAAATCAAATTGAGTGAATTATTCTCATAAAAAATCTGAAAAGCATGTTTTTCGGTTATCAAATGAATATTCCCAAAGCAATCTTTATGGAGTTTTACCGGAGTCTCGTTTATTTGAGTTCGGGCAAGTGTATCTCCACCAATTGTCATTAAATACAAATCGGGTTTTTGGGCAAAATGATGGGCTATAAGCATTAAATTATCTCCAAATAGCTCATAATCTAAAACATAAAGGGTTTTGTCGTTAATTATTTTTTTTGCACTGGCTGTAATTTCTGCTACACCTATTGTATGATATTTTGTAATTAATTCAATATCTACTTTATGATTTTCAGGCTGTTCGACTTTTAGCTGTTGCGGTTCATAAGCTATATGCGAAAAAATAATTTTCGATGGAATTTTTGCAATTTGTAATTCGTAGTAACCTTCTTTGTTTGTTATTGTTCCAACTTTTTCATTTCCATCAATATATACATCAATATTTTGAATTGGAATATCGGTTGCAGCATCTTTCACATAACCAAAAATCAGAGTTTTTGAATTTTGAGCTGATAAAATCAATTCTAAAAAACAAAATAATATGAATAATATTCTAAAAAGCATCTAATTTATCTTTAGCACGTTGCGAATAAAAACCGTCTTCGCCTGATATTTTTTTAAGCAAATTTATAGCCTCTTTCTTCTTACCTGAAAGTATATATGTTTGAGATAAATACCACTGCGATTCTTCATAAAATGTATTGTATGAGTGATTTAGCATTTGAATAAATCTTTTTTCTGCTTTTTCGTAATCAGCCATTTGAAAACACGATAATCCGCTATAAAATATTGCATTTGCATCGTCTGTGAAGTAAGTTAAAATTACATTAAACTCTCTGTTTGCAGCTTTATAATCGTTTGAATTAAACAATTTTAGTACATTACTAAGAAAGTCAATATAAGGTTGTTCTGCAATATAATCGTCGGCTTTATTTTCAGTATTTGATTTATTTTCAAACGCAGATGAAAGTCCGCTATTGACCGCTGTATTCTTTTTTCTTAATCCACGATAATCAACAACCTTTAAATCATGAATATAAATCGTATTAACAATTGGACGGTTTAATAATTTAATTCCAGAATTGATTTCCAATTTTAAACAATCTAATGAAGTTATAGATGGGATTTTTTCAATTTGTTCAGTTGTTCTGGCATTGGTTTGGTTTATTTTATCATATTTTGTAGTAGTTGTTATTTTTTCCTTAAAATTTTTATTAGTTTGTTCCGATTTATTATAAAAATTTTCGTTAATAAAAATACTGTTTTTTATTGTAGAATCAACAGGATTAGCAATTTGTACTATTTGTTTCTCATTTTGTATATAAATTTTAAATAAATAATAAGTTGTTATGCCTAATCCTAATAAAATTATAAATATTGATATAAAAGTTTGCCACGAAAAGCTTGTTTTATATTTCGCTTTTAATTTTTTTTGAATATCAGTCAAATCGTTAATAGAATCTGGATTATTTAAGTATCCGTCAATCGCTTCTGAATTTAAAGGATTGTTTTGTATTTTCTTTTCAATTTTGGCAATTTCCTCGTTCGTTACTTTAGCTTTCAAGTACTTTTCGAGTTCCAGCTTCGACAGGATTTCGGAATCTGCAAATATTTTATTTAACATTGTTCTCATTTTTCAAGGTTAATAAATTAAATAAGTTTCGTTTTCCGTTCTGAATATAACTTTTTACTTGATTTACAGTAATTCCATTAATTTCTGAAATATCAGCATAAGTTTTATTTTCGAGATAAAACTGAGTAATAGCAAGTTGTTGTTCCGATTTTAATAATTTAATATTTTCTAAAAGTAATTTCGAGTCAATTCCATAAATATCAAACACTTCTTCGTAATCTGTTGAAAATTCTGAAAAATTGCTCATATAATTTTCTTCTCTGTTTTTTCTTCTTTTCTCGGTTCTTAAATACATAAGACATTCATTTTTTGTAACCTTATACAGCCAGGATTTAAAGTTTGATATTTCTTCAGTTTTTAGCAACATTAGCAATTTTTCAAAAATTGCAATAACCATGTCTTTGCTTGTGTCTCTGTCTTTTAAGTAATTCAAACAAACACCATAAACAAGATGGTAGAATCGTTCGTATATAATTCCAACCAACGATGATTTGCCCGTTTTTTTATAACGGGCAATCAATTCATTATCAGCCATATTTTTATAATTACGAAAGTCGAAAATCATCAGATTAAATTTTTAATCGTTTCTGTGTTCGTTAAATATATCGAAATAACTTTTAGTTTCAACAACAACAATTCCTCCAGTAATATCGCCATATTTTGCAGGAATACCTCCAGAATAAATAGTAAAACTTTTAATAACTCCAGAAGGTAAAGTTGCAGAAAAATCTCCAGATTTTACACCATCAATAAAAAATGCTGATGTTCCACTTCTAGCTCCTCTAAAAATTACATCTTTTCCATTGTTACTAACTTGAACATCAGATGAAATTGCTCTAAGCATATCCGGAATACTTTGTGTACCAGCCATTTTATCAAGCTCGGCTCCTAATATTGTCATTTTTGAGGTTTCTTCAGGGTTAATTAAGTCAACTTGATGTCCAATAATTTCAATATCAATATCAATTATTTCAGGATTCATAGACATCTTAATTTTGTTAAGAAAAGTAATATTGTCGGCATTAACCACAACTCCTTTTACAGTTTTTGTTTCGTAACCGGTAAAAGAAATATTTACATCATATTTACCTGTTGGAATAGGTTTTATGGTGAAATTACCATCATTATCGGATATTCCGCCCATTTTAAATGCACCACGTTCCATATATACATTTGCATACGGAAGCGGCTCTCCGTTTTCATCAAAAACAGTTCCTTTGATAGTTCCAGAACTTTGTGCATACAATGCCGAACTTATCAGCGTTAGACAAATAAAAATTAATTTTTTCATGACTTTAAGATTTAAATTAAACTTCAACTCAAAGATGCCACGAAAATTATTTTTCCATAAAAAAATTTCATATCCTCAAGAGGTCGCAAGGAAAATAGAACACTGATGACGCGGATATTAAGGAAATTTACAGATAACATTTCGATAAACTCAATGCACCGCAAAAAATTAAAAATCCGTGTAAATCAGTCTAATCCGTTTCATCTGTGTTCTATTGGATTTTGTACAGATATGGATTTTACCCTTTATGTATTGAGAAAATACAAAATTTCGTTTAAAAATAAAACGATATAAATTTTGAATAAAAGGGCTAAAGTAAAATTTAAGGTGCTAACAATTACAATTAAAAAATAAAGATATTAATTTTGCAAAAGGAAAAAAATTAAAATATTGGGCTGTCAGTATTTCGGGGAGTTTTTTTTAAACTCTTCTTGGGCTGCTTTGTTCCGTTTTGGATGTTCAGGACGTGGCATCTTCTTTTCCAATTATGCCGTCTTTGGCTTTGGCTTTTAAATCATTCATCATTTTTCCTCATCTTCAAAACTCATGTGCGAGGTTTTTGAACGCCTTCCTTCCCAGTTAATATTCTCTGTAAAACCAGCACCGTTCATATTATAAAGCTCAACAACTTTATAAACTTTACTTTTTTTAACTCCTAAAAAAGCTGCATATCTCTTCTGCTTTTTTATTTGGATTAAATGACACTGATAATAAAATTTGCCAGTAAGCTCTTTGATAAAGTTTTTTACAGGTGGCTAACTTCCCTGATAATTCAGATGTAATTAAATAAGGTTTTAATTGTAATATTTGCATGATGCAAATATAATGGATAATCAATTAGGGCTTGCATTGTGTAATTTGAACAATGAAAAAAATATCATAAGTTCAATGTGTAATTTTGATTGGATTAATTCAGCATATTGTTAGCGGTTTAGTATAAATAAGCCTTGCATTGCATAACACTTTCATTGGAAGATATTTAAAAAACTACATGCAAATTTCAGTTTTGACCTAATTTTTCATGAAATTTATTATTTAACATCAAAAAGTTAATATTTAAATTTATATATCAAATTATGCAAACTCATTTTTAATAATTTAGCCATTTAGAATTATTTAATTAATTAAAAATATATTAGTTATGAACTCAAAATCTCTTAACCTATTGCTTTACATATTAATGGCTTCTATTCTTTTTTCATGTGTTCCTTCACGTCAGTTTGAAGAAATGAAAGAAAAAAACAGTAAATGTCAGGAAGAATTAGAATTATTGAAAAGTCAAAACAAAGAACTTTCTGAAAGCAGCACCGAGTCGAA
>Ga0154360_1001_pt2 | contig 10456 bp, 6 predicted proteins | sample RifGroA2_FD_115888 | JGI IMG/M metagenome (GOLD analysis project Ga0154360, IMG submission 115888) | Bacteroidetes bacterium GWA2_30_7 | reverse complement strand
TTAAAAGAAAACAAATTTGAATACATTCCAAATGGAATAATTATCGAAGAATGGGATATAACTAAAGAACTTCCTTCTGAACACCAGAAAGCTATAGATTTTGAAAAATCTAATAATCATCAAATTATTGCTTATGCCGGAAGTCATGGAATTGCAAATGCTCTTGATTCTTTAATAGAAGCAATGCAAAAGTTGCAAGATAAACCAGTTACCTTATTTTTAATTGGCGATGGACCCGAAAAAGAAAATTTAAAAGAATTAGTAAAATCAAAACAAATAAAAAATGTTCAATTTCTGTCTTCTTTGAATAAAAATTTAATTCCATCACTACTTGATATAATGGATATTTTATATATTGGATTACAAAATCAGTCTCTTTTTCGTTTTGGCATTAGTCCTAATAAATTAATCGATTATTTAATGGCTGGGAAACCAATTATTCAGGCAATAAATGCCGGAAATGATATAGTGAAAGAAGCAAATTGTGGAATTTCTGTTGAACCCGAAAATCCAGCTAAAATTGCCGAAGCTATAATCCAATTAATAAACTTATCAGAATCAGAAAAAACTCAATTAGGAAATAACGGACATCAATATTGTTTAGAAAATCACGATTATCATATACTTTCTGATAGGTATATTAAAGCTATAATTGATGTATGATTACAAAATTACATATTTAGCTAATATTTAATTATTTATATAATTTATAATTAATTCTAACCACCGTTTTATTATATAATTTGGTGAATATACTAATCATATTCTTATATATTTCGGTGAATATATTCACTATTTTATATATGTTTTTAATGTATGTATTAGTCATATTTTATAATTTATTGTGATTATATTATCTATATTTTATATATTTTAATGAATATATTCACAAATTTTTATTAGTTTTGGCGAATTTTAAATTATTTATATGTTAAACCGCGCACTAGAAAATTTAATAGCTAAAAAAATTAATAGCGGAAAAGCTATTATTATTATTGGACCTCGACAAACTGGAAAAACAACTTTATTAAAAAAAATTATTAAAAAATATAAAAATACTCTCTATCTGAATGCCGATGACTCAGTTGTTAACAATCAGCTAAAAGAAGCAAATCTTTCAAGTTTAAAACAAACTCTTAAAAATTCAAAATACGTATTTATTGACGAAGCTCAAAGAATAAAAGATATTGGGCTAACATTAAAACTAATTACTGATGAAATGCCTAATATACAATTGTTTATAACTGGTTCATCATCGTTAGATTTAGCTTTGGGAGTAAATGAACCCTTAACAGGCAGGAAATGGGAATATTACTTATTTCCAATAAGTTGGCAAGAATATTACGACCATTTTGGAAATATTGAAGCCAATAGGTCATTCGAACAACGATTAATATTCGGAATGTATCCTGATGTTATTAATCGTATTGGTGATGAGATTGATACGTTAACTCAACTTTGTGGTAGTTATTTATACAAAGATGTACTTGCATATAAAGATATCAGACGCCCCGAATTATTAAATAATCTTTTAAATGCTCTGGCACTTCAATTAGGTAATGAAGTTTCTTATCAAGAATTATCAAATTTATTACAAGTTGATAAAAATACTATAATAAACTATATCAGCTTATTAGAAAAAACTTATGTTATTTTTAAACTAAATTCATTTAGTAGAAATTTACGAAACGAATTAAATAAAAGTCGTAAAATTTACTTTTACGACAACGGAATCAGAAATTCTATAATTAACAACTTTAATCCACTTAATAAAAGACAGGATGTTGGTGCATTATGGGAAAATTTTATGATTAGCGAACGAATGAAATTTTTACATTATAACAACATTCATTGTAACATATATTTTTGGAGAACATGGCAACAACAGGAAATAGATTACATTGAAGAAAGAGAAGGAAAATTATTTGCTTTTGAGTTTAAATTTTCTCCAACAAAAAAAGCTAAAATTTCAAAAACTTTTATTAATAATTATCCCGATAGTGAAATTAAATTAATTAATAACAGTAATTTTAATGAATTTATATTGTCTGATAAATAACTAAAATGTTAAGAATCTTAAACATAATCGGAGCCCGACCCCAAATAATTAAAGCTGCGGCAATTAGTAGAGCTATAAAAAATAATTTTGCAAATAAAATTGAAGATATAATTGTTCACACAGGTCAGCATTACGATAAAAATATGTCTGATATTTTTATTGATGAAATGAATATTCCGCAACCAAAATATAATTTGAATATTGGTTCTTGTAGTCATGGAAGCCAAACCGCAGCTATGATTAAAGGAATAGAAGAAATTATTTTATCGGAAAAACCTAATGCCGTTCTATTATATGGCGATACAAATTCAACACTTGCAGGAGCAATAGCAGCTTCAAAATTGCATTATCCTGTAATTCATGTCGAAGCCGGTTTACGTTCATTTAATAAAAAAATGCCCGAAGAAATTAATCGTATTACCTGCGACCATGCTTCTACACTGCTTTTTACACCTACCGAAACAGGATTATTTAACTTAAATAATGAAGGATTTAATATTCTGGCAAAAGCACCTTACTCAATTGATAATCCGGGAGTTTTTCATTGTGGTGATGTAATGTACGATAACAGTTTGTATTTTAGCAAAATATCTTCAACTAAGTACGATATTTCAAAAATGCACAATATAAAAAGTAACAACTTTATACTTGCAACTATCCACAGAGACAACAATACAGACAATCCCGAACGTTTTGAAAGCATTATTCGAGCAATAGTTGATATAACTGAGTCAAATAAAATTGATGCAATAATCCCTTTACATCCAAGAACTTCTAAAATTCTTTCACAAAATCTAAACTTAGAAATATTCCGAAAATTGAATAATTCAAAATACATTAAAATCATTCCACCTGCTTCATTTCTTGAAATGATTGAATTAGAGCGAAATGCATCAATAATTTTAACAGATTCTGGCGGAGTTCAGAAAGAGGCATATTTTTTCAAAAAACCATGTTTAATTTTACGTTCCGAAACAGAATGGGTAGAACTTGTGGAAAATGGAAATGCTGTAATTTGCGATGCCGATTATCATCAAATCATTGATAATTACAATATTATGAGCAAAAAAAATAACTTTTCGTGGTCTAAAATTTTCGGTAATGGAAGGGCAGCAGAGTTTATTTGTGAGAAAATAATTGAAACAATTTAAGATATATTCTATTCGAGAAGGATTTTTTTCAATTACCTGATATTTTCAAAATCAGATATTTAATTAATGTTCAATTTATTAATTTATAAGTTCTTAAAAGATTGGAAATTTTGTTAAATACTTCATCTGGTTTTAACATTGAATTGTTTGGAGAATAACACTCAATAATTTTACAATCTTTCTCGGATGAAAATATTTTTAAATATTCTTGTCTAACTTTTTCCTGAAAATCAATGTCTTTCTCATGAATATCTGTTTTACCTTTTAGATAATCTCTATCGTAGCCATCTCTAACATTGCTCAGATTGTTTTTAGTAAAATCGAACGGAACATCAAGGTATATACTAATATTTGGTTTTGGAATTTTATAGAATTTATATTCAAGATTGATAATCCAGTTTTTTAACTTTTCTTTTTCGTTAAAGTCGTTGATTTTTGCACATTGAAAAGCAATATTTGAATATATGTATCTGTCAATCAATATAAGATAATCTTCATTGAGCCAATCCTGAATCATTGCTTTTGCATTATCTCTGTCGCCGGCATAAATTAACGCAACTAAATAAGGACTAACCATATTATTTTCGCCCAAATCGCCACGTAAAAACATCGAAACTAATTCGCCAAAAACAGGAGAGTTTGTTTGGGGAAAATGCAAATATTTGTATTTAATATTCTTATTATCAAAGTACTCTCTGATTAATTTAACTTGTGTTGACTTTCCCGAACCGTCTAAACCTTCTAAAACTATAAAACTCATATTTCAAAAAAATAAATTATTTTAGCAAATCAATAAATAATGATGGTTAAAGATAAATATTTTAAAAAGAAAAAAACTTTAAAAATTGATGGAAAATTGTTTGAAATTGACAAACCATTGATAATGGGAATAGTAAATCTTACCCCAGATTCATTTTATTCTGAAAGTAGATTTAGCAACCAAGAATCAGTAATAATTGCAATTGATGAAATGCTCAAAAATGGAGTTGACATTATTGATATAGGGGCTGTTTCTACAAGACCTGGAGCTATACAAGTTACAGAAAAAGAGGAGATAAGCAGATTATTACCAATATTAAAAATAATCAGAAAAACATTTCCGAAAATTATAATATCGCAGGATACATACAGAGCAAATGTTGCTAAATTGTGTGTTAATGACTTTAATGTAAACATTATAAATGATATTTCAGCAGGAAGTTACGATTCAAAAATGTTTGAAACAATCAAAGAATTAGATGTTCCGTATATAATTATGCACATTAAAGGCTACCCCGAAAATATGCAGAAAAGTCCTGAATACGAAGATGTAACATTTGAAATAATTAAATATTTTTCTGAAAAAATTGCCACTCTTAAATTGCTTGGTGTTAATGATGTAATAATTGATGTTGGATTTGGTTTTGGAAAATCGTTAGAACATAATTATCAATTATTAAATGATTTAGGAAAATTTAAAATTTTTGGACTTCCAATTTTAGCAGGAATTTCACGAAAATCGATGATTAATAAAGTGTTAAATGTTTCACCAAAAGATGCTTTAAACGGAACTACTGTTTTAAATACTATTGCACTGTTAAATGGAGCGGATATATTAAGAGTTCATGATGTTAAGGAAGCTGTTGAGTGTAGAAAAATTGTTGATTTTTATTTGTATAAAGATTCTGATAGAAATTTATAGATTTAACGTGAGTTCGGGATTTAATAGTAAGATATTAAGAGTATTATGTTGAAATAAAAATCAACATATTAAAAAAAAAGGCTTGAAACTGCAAATTGCAGAAATTAAAAATTCAAGCCTTATGTATGTAGTTCATATTGACAAATTATACCTATACGTAATAGGAAAACGAAAAATTTCTATCGACATAACTTGCTCTATTCCGATACGGAACGTAAACCTATTAAGATTGAGTATAATTGAAATTTTTTGTAATACAGATGATTTTTGTAATGAATTTTATTCACATTTAAAATAATATCTGTCCTAAGTCTGCCTATTTAATTTTTAGCGAAGCATATAATAACTCAACAGGATGTATCGCTTTTCGACTAGTTCCATCTGAAATATGATGTCGACAGCTTGTGCCTGATGCAACAATTACAGTATTTGTGTCAGAAATATTTATTTCGGGGAATAATACTAAATTTCCAATTTTCATTGATAAATCATAATGTTCTTTTTCGTAACCAAAAGAGCCTGCCATTCCGCAACAGCCCGATTTTATTTCGCTTACAGTAAAGTTTGCGGGGATTGATAATATTTTTTTTGTCGAAGTTGTTGTAGCAATTGATTTTTGCTGACAATGACCATGAAATTTAATATTTTTCGAATCTTTTGTAAATAAATCTTTCGAAATAAAGCCTTTATCAAATTCATTAGCAATAAATTCATCAATCAGAAAAACGTTAGATGACAATTTTATCGAATCTTCAACTAAATGTTTATCAACCAATTCTGGATATTCGTCTCTGAATGTTAATATTGCAGAAGGTTCAATACCAATTAATGGTTTTGAAGATGAAATAAGCGTTCTAAAAATTGTTACATTTTCATTTGCAATTTTTTTAGCTTTTTTCAAAAAACCTTTTGAAATATAAGTTCTGCCGCTAACCAAGTGATTTACAGTCAAAACTCTATAACCAAGTCTGTTTAAAAATTTTATTGCTTTTATTCCAACTTGGGTATCGTTATAGTTTGTAAATTCATCGATAAATAAATAAACTTCTTGTTTTAAATCAGAATTTTGAGTTAAATTTTTTACATAATAATTTAAAGAAAATTTATGTAAAAGCGGAAGTTTTCGTTTATTTGAAAAACCAATAAAAGAAGTTATAATATTTGAAAAGAATTTATTCTTTAAAAAGAAATTAGAAATTGAATGAAATTTTACTAAAAATGAATTTAAATCAGGCAAATTTGCAACAATTTTTGAACGAAGAGGAATTTTATTGGATTCGTACCAATGCTGCAAAAATTCGGCTTTAAGTTTTGCCATATCAACACTCGAAGGACATTCCGATTTGCAGCCTTTACACGAAATACACAAATCTAAAATATTGTAAATTTCTGAATGATTAAACGAATTTTCTTGTTTACTATCAGTTATAAATTCTCGCAAAATATTTGCCCTTGCGCGTGTTGTGGTCGTTTCGTCTTTTGTTGCCATAAAACTCGGGCACATTACGCCGCCAATAATTTCAGTTTTTCGGCAATCGCCTGAACCATTGCATTTTTCTATAGCTCTGAGTATTCCTTTTTCTTTGCCAAAATCAAAATATGTTTTTAAGTCTTTTGTAGGCTGATTTGCTTCGTAACGCAGATTAGTATTCATTTTGGGAGTGTCTGTAATTTTTCCAAAATTGAATACACCATTTTTATCCCAAACTGATTTAATTTCTTTAATTATTTGATAATTATTTTCTCCAATCATATATGGAATAAACTCTCCACGAAGCCTTCCGTCGCCGTGTTCGCCGCTTAACGAACCTTTATATTTTTTCACAAGTCGCGAAACTTCAAAAGCAATTGTATGAAACAACTCTCTGTCTTTCTCGTCTTTAAGATTTAAAATTGGTCGTAAATGCAATTCGCCGGAACCAACATGAGCAAAAACAACAAAATTCAAATTGTACTTTTTAAGAATTTGTTTAAATTCATCAATATATTCCGGAAGCACTGCCGGATTAACCGCTGTATCTTCAACAACAGCAACAGGTTTGCTATCTCCCGGCATATTTGAAAGCAAACCCAATCCGGCTTTTCGCAAATTCCAGACTTTTGAAATATCCGAACCTGTAATTAGCGGAAAATGAAAACCATATCCATTGCTTCGCATTTCCTTTTCAATTTCTGAAACTTTATCTTGAATTTCTTTTAAAGAATCAGATACAAATTCAACAATCAGAATTGCTTCAGGGTTTTCTCTTATAAAAAATCTGTTTCGTTTTTGTTCAATATTTTCCTTAGTAAGTTCAAGAATAGTCTTATCAATTAATTCAACCGAAGTCGGCTTATATTTTAATGCAATTAAATTTGCTTTTAATGCATCATTGAGCGTTGCCATGTGAATACATAATATAGCCTGTTCTTTCGCTGGAACTTTAACTAAATTTAATTTAATTTCTGTTGTAAAAGCCAAAGTTCCTTCCGAACCTGCAAGAAGTTTACAAAAATTAAATTTCTCTGTACTTTCAGTAAAAATTTCTGTATCGCATAATAAATCAATTGCATAACCGGTATTTCGGCGTTTTATGGCTTTATCTGGATATTCATTTGCAATATTTTTCTGATTTACAGGATTTGATAAAATATTATAAATATGATTGTATAATTTTCCTTCAAAATTTTTTAACTCCGATTTTTCTTTAAATTCGGTTTTAGTTAAAGGTTTAAAATGAACATCAGAGCCATCACTCAAAATTACTTTCATTTCCAATGTATGGTCTCTTGTACTTCCATATACTAACGACCTTGCACCACACGAATTATTTCCAACCATTCCACCAATCATGCATCTGTTTGATGTTGAAGTTTCGGGACCAAAAAATAAATCAAAAGGCTGGAGATATTTATTTAACTCGTCTAACACAACACCCGGTTCTACTTTCACCCATTTTTCAGTTGTATTTAATTCAATAATTTTATTAAAATATCTCGAAACATCTACAACAATACCATTTCCAACAACTTGTCCGGCTAATGAAGTGCCTGCGGTTCTCGGAATTATGGTTAATTTATTATCTGATGCAAACTGAATAATTAATTTTAAATCATCCGAATTTTTTGGATAAATAACTGCAAGAGGCATTTCTTTATATGCTGAGGCATCAGTAGAATAAATAGTTTTATGAATAATATCATCACAAAAGCTACCACATAAATTTTCTTTTAAAGTATCGAAATTAACCATTAATAAAACTATTATATTTCGCTGCTATCAGATTCTTTCTTGAAAATTTTACTTATATTTTTTGCACCTATTGTAATTCGATTTACACCTTTTTCAATCAATCCATTACCGTATTCATTATCGAAAGATTGAACCAATTGTGAAGAATCAATTGGTGGATGGATAAAAATTGAGCTATTTTCTGAAAAATATTTCGACATTTTCTGAGGAATTAAGCTTTGAAACACAGAATAAGATATACAGCCTTTACGTGGCATTATAAAAATAACCAAATCGGTAATTAATATATATTTTGAAATAATGAGTATATCATCAAGGTCGGTAAATTCTTTAAATTTTGAAGGAGTAGTATTATTGTTTTTATTTTGAATCTCAATTATTTTATTATATGTATCGTTATGTGTAAAATAAAATTTCGATACATTTAAATTGTTTGCAATTCGGTCAACAATTTCATTCCAATAATTAAATCCAATTTCAATTTCTGAGAATTGCGAACATATTACAACTAAACGGGTATGTTGGTGTGTAGGATTAATTATATTGCTTACTAAAATTAGTTGTGAAACATTTTCGATAAATGAGTTAAATCTTTTTCCAAATATAAAATCTGAAATATTGCTTTTTGAATTATAACCTATTATAATATCTGTTGCTGAAAATTCTTTTGCAATACGTTTTATTCCACTAATAATATTTTGGTCAATAGTTGTAATTACTTCAATTTGTTCATCATAAGAAGATGCGTGAATTGTTGCTTTTTCTAGTATTTTTTTTGCTTCAATTAAATTTAAGTTAGTATTAGAATCATCGTTTACAACTTTTAGAGTTAATACCGGAAATCGTCCTTTTTTTTCCTTAATCAAAAATGCTAAATCCAATAATCTCTCTATGGAACTTGAATTTGAAATAGGAACTAATATTTTTTGATTAATTGATTGAACTGGTAAGTTATTTAAATTTTTGTCAATTAAAACTAGTTTTTTTCCGGCATTTTCGGTTACAAATGAAGATACTAAACAAGTAACAAGTATTAAAATAATAACAGCATTTAAAACATCTTCGGATATAATTCCTAACTTAAATCCAACCAAAATAATTGCTAACGTGGCTGCAGCATGTGAACTGCTTAATCCGAAAATTAAATTTCGCTGTACTTTATTATATTTTATTACAAATGTAGTTAACCAAGCAGCAATATATTTACTTGCAATTGCGATAACTGTTAAAATAATTGCAATAACAATTGTATTATAACTCTGAAAAACAACGCCAATATTAATAATCATTCCAACGCTAATCAAGAAGAATGGAATAAAAAGAGAAGTACCCACAAACTCAATTCTATTCATAAGTGGTGATGTATGCGGAATTAATTTGTTCAACACCAACCCCGCTATAAATGCACCAATAATTGGCTCTAATCCTGCAACTTCGGCTAAAAAAGCAAGAAAAAAAACTATTGATAAAACAAATATAAAGTGTGAGTGTTTTTCGGATTCCAATTTTTTGAAAAACCAAGCTGCAATTCGTGGTATTAAATAAAATGAAATACCTAAAAAAACGAGCATTGAAATTAACATTTTCACCCAAAATGCAGTGTCGAGCAAACCTGTTGCAGATACTGAAATAAAAGCCAATAATAGCAAAACAGCAGTATCGGTAAAAATTGTTCCTCCCACAGTTATTGCTACTGCCTCGTTTCGTGTAATGCCCAACCTGTTTATAATAGGATATGAAATTAAAGTATGTGTCGAAAACATACTTGCTATAAGCAAACTTCCATTAAAGTCGTATTGCAAAACATAATAACATACAGGAAATCCTATCGCTAAAGGGATTATAAAAGTTAAAAATCCGAAGGTCAAGCTTTTATATTTATACTTACTAAATTCATTTAAATTTAAATCCAGCCCAGCTATAAACATAATGTATAATAAGCCGATAGTAGAAAATAAATCAATTGCAGAGTTTTTTTCAATAATATTTAAAGCATGAGGTCCAATAATTACTCCAGATATAATTAATCCGATTATTCCCGGAATTTTTAATTTTCTTAAAATTAATGGAGCTAATAATATAATAAATAAGATTAGTGAAAATACTAAAACTGAATTTTTAAAAGGAATTTGAAATAAAGAATTTAATTTATCAATTATTGTACTCATTCACAATCAAACAAAATTATTAGTATTTTTCAAGTTTCAAAAGTAATACTTCGATAACGATAATTTATTATAATCGATAAATTAAAATTACGATTTGTTATGTTATTCTATAAACTTATCAACTTTTAAACTTATCAACTCATAAACTTTTCAACCCTTCAACTT
>Ga0154360_1084_pt1 | contig 10491 bp, 5 predicted proteins | sample RifGroA2_FD_115888 | JGI IMG/M metagenome (GOLD analysis project Ga0154360, IMG submission 115888) | Bacteroidetes bacterium GWA2_30_7 | reverse complement strand
TCTCCTGAATCGTTTGTATTTGGGAATTTTATTAACCAATCTTCGTCATTTATTTTTAAAAAAACTTTTGGTCTGGCACCTCCCGAACTACAATTTTTATTGAAAAGCAATTCAATATTTTCCGATTCTTGCTCATTTAAGATTTTAGAAACTTCATTTGATAAAAAGTTTAAATCATCATTATTAGTAATTGTTTTAAACGTGTTTTCAGGTTCGTAACTTAAAGCTCCTAACCCATTATTTCCTACAATACTAAGTCTCTCGATAAAGGAGATTGAACGTGGATTAATTCCATTTTTTTTTAATAATCTGTCAATAAGCAAATTTCCCCAACCATCTGGAAGGCTGTCGTTAAAAACACCAAAAAGACCATTAAACGGGTTTTGTTTAGCAGTAAAAATACCAGATTTCAATGGAAGATAAAACGGGGATATTGAAAATCCGGTTTTTAACCATTCGTCATAATATTCAAATAAAGCTAATCCTTCTGGAGCTATAATCAATCTTCCAACTAAACTGCCAGATAATAAAACATTTAAAGCATCAATATTTTTAATCTTTAATTCGCCCACGTTTTCTTTTATTTACATTTTTCAATTTAATTACTTCATCAATACTTGAGTATTTATTTTCGGGAAATAAGTTGATAAATTCGTCAATTGAATTTAGTGCTAATGCCAATAATAACAGGTTTTGCAAAGAAATTTCGTAACTACGTTCAAATCGCTTGAGTGAACCTAAACTAACGCCTGATTTTTTTGATAAAGCTTCCTGAGTATAATTAAACGACAATCGTTTTTCTTTTGCTTTTGATGCAATTTTTTTTGCAATTTCAGAAGAACTGTATAAATTTAAGTCAATATTATTATCGGTTAATATATTAGTCATTAAGTCTTATTTATATGATATAAAGATAATATATTAACTGTTATTTTCAAAATATGTTTCTTGTATTTTTTTGCCACAAAGACGCTAAGGCACAATTATTTCCTATTTATTTTATTTTTTTTTCTTAATTATCATAAAAAATCTGCGTCTAATTTTTCCAAAAATCATAAAAATTAAACCAATGTTCGGGATATTTTTTCACTTTAGTTTCTAACTCATTTACATAATCCTGCATCATTTCGTTCAACAATAAATTGCGGTTTTTCAATCCTCCTTTAAAATTATAAACCTTTGGTTTTGTTGCATAAAAATGATAATGTCTGTTAGTTTCTTTGATAGCATAAACATAAGTTACAGGGACATTAAACTTTAAGGCAAGATAAAAAGGTCCGGCAGGAAAAAGTGCTTTTTCTCCTAAAAAATCAAATTCAATATTTTTGCTGCCTTCTGTAAATCTATCACCATGAATACAAATTATTTCATTATTTTTAAATGCGTTACTAATTGTGTATATGTGCGACATATCATTTTTAATCGGAATTATATTTACTATAGATTCTTTATAAATTGACTCAAGTAATTGTTTAATTTTCTGATGCTCTTCGTCGTACATTACAATATTGATTTTTGTATTAATTCGTTTAAGAAGAAATCCGGCAATTTCCCAATTACCTACATGTGCTCCAATTAATAATCCACCCGAATTATTTGTTACTATTTCGTGCAAATAATTTTCGCCATCGAAATTGAAAGTAAAATTGTTTTTAAAACCCGACATTAAAGATATTTTATCGAGTAAAATTTGACCAAACTTATAATAATTGTTGTAAACTTTGAAAAATGCCGAAAATGAGGAAAATCCTAAACGTTTTCTATAAAATTGAAAAGTATGCTTAAACGATTGTGGAGTAAACAAATAAAAGTAAAATGCAACAAAGCCTAAAATAAAATATGCAACACTTAGTCCGAAAAATTTAAGTGTTGCAACAAAAATTCTATATCCAAGAAGACCGCCCCGTGTTTTGCCTTTCCATGAGGGCATTTATATTATTCTTTTTGATTAACTTTCTCAATAATGTAGTTATACAAATCGCCAAGATTCCGTACATTAACCATTTCTTCGCCTTTAACTTTAAAGCCAAATTCTTTTTCAATAACAACTACAATATCCACAAAATCAAGACTTTCGATTTCGAGGTCGTCGCGTAAATTTGCTTCGGGTGTAAGTTTTGATTCGTCTAATTCAAATTCTTCGATAAGAAACGTGTTAATTGTTTTGATAATCTCCTGTTTTTCCATAAAATTTATTCAATAAACTTCTTTATAATTAATGCTGAATTTGTTCCTCCAAATCCAAAAGAATTTGACAAAAATATATTAATTTTTTTATTTACTGTTTTTTGAGCGATATTTAATTTTGCAGAAAATTCATCGGGGTTTTCAAAATTAATATTTGGGGCTACAAAATCGTTTTGCATCATTATTAATGAATAGACTACTTCGCTTGCTCCTGCCATCCACATTTCATGACCTGTCATTGATTTTGTTGAACTTACATGAGGTTTAAAATGTCCGAAAAGCTGGTCTAATGCTTTTGCTTCGTTCATATCGCCAACAGGAGTCGAGGTTGCATGTGCATTTATATAATCTAATTCACGGGAATCAATGCCGGCTTGTTTAACAGACATTCCCATTGCTTTAACCGGACCTTCGACATTTGGGACTGAAATATGGTCGCCATTTGATGAAAATCCGTAGGAAAGAACTTCGGCAATTATATTTGCTCCCCGCCGTTTTGCCGATTCGTAACTTTCTAAAATAACTGTTGCTGCTCCACCACTTGGAACTAATCCATCTCTATCTCTATCGAATGGTCGTGAGGCTTTTGTTGGCTCGTTTTCTCTTACGGAGAATGCACTTATTCCATCGAAACTTCCGACTGAATATGGGTTAAGTTCCTGAGCGCCACCGCAAACTACCATTTCCTGATATCCATGTTTTATTAAGAAAAAACCCAGTCCGATAGAGTGTGAACCGCTTGCACAAGCTCCACTTATGGTAAAATTAATTCCGCGTAATTTGAAAATTACTGAAAGATTCATTGAAACGGTTGAATTCATTGACTGAAAAATTGAACCTGAACCGATTAGTGTTGTATCTTTCTTTTCCCGCATTAAATCAATTGCTTGTATGACGGGAAGTGAAGAACTATCGTTTCCAAACAGGATTCCGGCATCGTTTTTTTCAAAATATTCCTGGTCGAGTTTTGCCAATTTCATGGCTTCAATTGTTGACAAATAGGCATATTCGCCTTGTTCGGGCAATCCGATTCTGGAACGGCGGTCTAATATACCTTTTAAAACAGGTTTTTCGATAGCGCCTGTTAATGCTGAACGGAAAATTATGTCTTTTTTTCGTTCGGGGTCGTAAACAATTCCGGATTTTCCTTCGTAAAGTGAATTTCGTACTTCGTCAATGTTTTTTCCGAGTACGGAATATATTCCCATTCCTGTAATTACTACTCTGTTCATTTTGTTGTGTTCAAGTGTTTAGGTGTTGATGTGTTCAAGTGTTTGTGTATTCGTGTGTTTGTGTATTTATTAAATTTCTTTCTTTTTCCTTTTGGACTTTGAGTTTTTATCTTTGGACTTTGGGCTTTGCTAAGTGTAAATTCCTCCATTGATTGAAATTACTTCGCCGGTAATGTATGATGCTTCTTTTGATGCAAGAAAGGCAACTAAATCGGCTACTTCGTGGGCTTCACCAAAACGGTTAAGCGGTATTAATGCTTTTAATTCTTTTTCGTTTAAATCTGTAGTCATATCTGTTTTGATAAATCCGGGAGCTACGGCATTAATTGTTACATTTTTTTTACCTACTTCCTGTGCTAATGCTTTTGTAGCGCCTATTACTCCTGCTTTTGCTGCTGAATAATTTACTTGTCCAGGCATTCCTTTAATGCCTGATAATGATACAATATTTATTACACGACCAAATTTATTGACCATCATTTCTTTTATCAACTGTTTAGTAACATAGAAAAAACTATTCAAATTTGTATTTATGACGTCGCTCCATGTTTCGTCTTCCATCCACATCATAAGCGAATCGTGACGAATTCCTGCATTATTAACTAAAACTTCAATAATATTATCTCTGTTTTTTGCTTTCCATTGGTCTAACACTTTTTCGACTTCGAGATGATTTGAGACATCAAATTTAAGAATTTCGCCTGTTCCGCCATTTTCTTTTATAAGATTTAGTGTATTTTCGGCTTCGGTTAAATTTTTATTATAGTTTATGATAACATGATAACCTGATTTTGAAAGTCCAACGCATACTGCTCTGCCTATTCCTCGTGAACCTCCTGTTACTAATGCAATTTTCATTATGATATATTTTTTACAAAATAAATTATTATTTGGAATAAACTCAAATTAATGTTTCATATTAAACATATAAAGATATAAACTTAAACTGATAATTAATTTTCTAACATCAATTGTTTTTTTATTTTTGTGTTAAAAAACAACCTATTAAACTTTAACACGTCATATTTGATATGAAAATAAAACAAATCATATAAATGAAAAATATACTATTGATTTTTATCATTCTATTTTCAAGTTTAATCGGAAAAACATGTCAATTTTCTGTTTTACTTTATGATTCTTATGGAGATGGTTGGACTAGTAACACAATTACAATAAAGGTAAATGGAACAACTGTATTAAATAACATTACTTTGGCAACCGGCTCAGGTCCAGTAACTTTTACATTTAATGCAAATACAGGTGAAAATGTTGTTATAACTTTCTATGATTCAGGAAGCTGGCCAGAGGAATGTTCATATATTATTAAAAATCCTAACGGAGTAAATGTATTTTCAGGAGACCAGTATGGTGGTTCATTTGTTGCAAATTGTCCTACTCCAACTTGTAGCGATGGAATAATGAATGGCGACGAAACCGGAATTGATTGCGGAGGAGCAACTTGTCCTGTTTGCCCTCCTCCCACTTGCACAGATGGAATGATGAATGGAGATGAAACTGGAATAGATTGTGGTGGTACAACTTGTTCGGCATGTCCAGTTATTTGGAATATTGATAATGTTGATGGACAAACTATTACAACTTGCGGAGGAACTTTATACGATAGCGGAGGACCAAGCAGTGATTATAGTAGTAATGAAGATTACTCAGTAGCCTTTTGTTCGGGAACAAGTGATTGTTTAAATATTGATTTTCAAGGTTCTTTTAATGCAGAATCAGGTTATGATTATGTTTATATACATGATGGAATAAATATTTCCGCAAACCTACTTGATGATTTTACTGGTTCAATCCTTCCGTCAACTACTACAACATCAGGCAATTGCGTTACTATAAGATTTACCTCGGATGGCTATGTTGAGGAAGAAGGTTTTAATTTACAGATTTCATGTACAAGTGTGTGCTATGTTCCACCACCACCTCCAACTAATGATGAACCTTGTAATGCATTTAATTTAAACGTTAGCGCAACTTGTAATTTTACTCAATACACAAGTGAAAATGCTACAGGAACAATGTCGGTTGCAACTCCATCATGTGCCTATTCTTATATGGGTGGTGATGTATGGTTTACAGCTACTGTGCCATCTTCCGGACTTTTAGCAGTGCAACTTGAGGAATTGGTTATGACAGAAGCCGGTATTACAATTTATTCAGGCTCTAATTGTAATTCACTTACAGAAATTGCATGTGAAGAACAAACATGGGGAATGCCTGCAACTCAATATATTATGTCGAGCATGGGTTTAGCCGGACAATCTATTTGGATTCGTGTATGGGAACCCGATAATGATAATGCTGAAACTTTTAATATTTGTGCTTACGAACCACCACCTTTTTTAGAAGTTAATCCGAATTTATATACACCTCAGCAATTAGTTCAAAACGTTTTAATTACTGGTTGCCTTTCTGCTTCAAATGTTACATATTCTGGAAGCTCAGAAGCAATTGGATATTTTCAAAACGGAAACTCTGTTGGTTTTGAAAAGGGAATTGTATTATCATCAGGAAAATCTATAGATATAATGGGTTACGGAAATAATACAAGTTCTTCAACGGATTTTAGTTACCCAGGTGATGGGACTTTAGATAACATTGTTTCGCCAGACTTCACTAATGATGCTTCAATTTTAGAATTTGATTTTGTGCCGTCATCAGACACTCTTAGTTTTAGATATCTATTTGGCTCAGATGAGTATCCAGAATATGTATTTTCTTTTAACGATGTATTTGGTTTTTTTCTTACAGGACCCAATCCATTAGGTGCAGCTTATAACAATACAAATATTGCACTTATACCCGTTAGCCCTCCAGTACCCGTATCAATTTATAATATTAATAATGGAAGTAATACACCACCAAACGGACCATGTGAGAATTGTCAATTTTACGTTGACAATACATCAGGAAATTATTCTACAAGTTTAGATGGTTTTACAGTACCTCTAACAGCAATGGCTATTGTAACACCCTGTAGTACATATCATATAAAATTAGTTATAGCCGATGTTAATGATGGAATATTAGACTCTGGAGTTCTTTTAGAAGCCGGAAGTTTTTCATCAGGCGGGGTTGTTTCTGCAAATCATTTTAGTGCAATTAATATTTCAAACGAAGTTCTTGAAGGTTGCGACAATTATTTTGTTTTTGCAAGAACCGATTCTACCAATATGTCAGATACTTTATTTATTCAGTTAAATATTAATGGTACTGCAATTAATGGAACTGATATTTCATTTATACCTGATACTTTAATATTATTTCCAAACCAAATATATGATACATTATTCTACACAGTATTTGCTGATAGTCTGACTGAACCTACAGAATATTTTACCTTTTCAATTCCAGAAGGTTGTCCGTGTGGAAATTCTTTAGTTTTTGATACAATATTTATTATAAATAATTTATATTTTGAAGCACAAATATCAAATGATACAATAATATGCTCAAATCAATCAACTTTTCTTAATACTTCTGTTAATCAAAATATTAATCCTTCATTTTTATCATATTTATGGAGTACAGGTGAAACTACGACCTCCATTACTGTTAGTCCTAACGTAACTACAACTTATTATGTTACTATTAGCGACCCTTGCTCTCAAGACACTGTGCTTGAATCTACTGTAAATGTTATACCACCTCTCTCTTCAAATTTTTCTATTATTGAAGATACTTTATGTTTGAATCAAATATCTACAATAACTTTTAATGGCAGTTCAACATCAAGTGCTCAATTTCAATGGACTTTTGCCGGTGGTACACCTTCAAATTCTTCTACACAAGGTCCTCATTTAGTTTCATGGAATAATACCGGTACATTTCAAGTTACACTATCTATAGATGACAATGGTTGCCTTGATTCTACAAGTTCAAATGTTACAGTATTTACTATCCCCACCTCCCCCTTCACCACCACAACCATTCTCTGCAATGGAGATTCAACAGTAATCACCTACACAGGCAATGCACCATCAAGTTCTAACTATACATGGGATTTCGATGGAGGCACAATAGAATCGGGAAGCGGACAAGGACCATATAACATAACATGGGTTGACGGAACTTACGATATTTCTCTTTATGTCGAACAAAATGGTTGCTACTCTGATACAACAGTAGTTCAAATTGTTAGCCCTTCTGCACTAGGCAAACCTAATGTTGATTTAGTTCACAACTCTTGCTTTAACGATAGTCTTGGAAGTGCTTCATTGACCATTACAGGCGGAACTATTCCATATTCTTATACTTGGTCGCCAACTGGATTTTCTGGCAGTGGAACAGATTTTTATTCTAACTTACCTGCCGGAAATTATGGTGTAACAGTTACCGATACAAATGGTTGCGAGGCAAATACAAGTTTTATTATTACACAACCTACAGAATTAATTTCTACTGCTGTATTAGTAAAAGATGCAAATTGCGGCCAAAATAACGGACAAGCAAAAGTAACTTCTGTTACCGGTGGAATTCCTATTTACTCTTATTTATGGAATAATGGCTATAATCCAAATATTGCTTCTGTAGATAGTTTACCCGAAGGTTATGCAATTGTTACTGTTACAGATTCAAATGGCTGTACAGATACAAACATGGTAAATGTAGGAAATCTTAATGGTGTAACATGTGATATAATCGACTCTGTAAATGTATTATGCAATGGAGGAAATAATGGAAGTGCTACAGTAGAAATGACTGCAAATGGCGTTCCATCTTATACTTATACATGGGCAAATGGCTCCGGAACAGTTATTCAAATAAATAATAACAGTTCAACAACTGACAAAATTAATAATCTTACAGCCGGTATTTATACCGTTACTATAAAAGATGACGTAAACTGCTCTGCTTCAGCATCAATAGTTATTAATCAACCAACAAAATTAATTGCAGATATTGTTGATTCAACTTTTGTAAGTTGCTTTGGAGGAAGTGATGGAGCGGCAACAGTTTCTGCAAATAATACAGGAACACCGACATATACTTACTTGTGGACTAATTTAGATACTAATCCAATTGTAACAGGACTTAGTTCTGGATTAATTGGAGTTACAATTACCGATGCTAATGGCTGTAAAGCAAATACTTCGGTTGTTATTAATCAGCCATCTAAACTTAATTCTTTTATATCTAATTCGTCTAGTGTTTCATGTTTTGGTTTAAACGATGGCTCTGCACAAGTATCTCCAACCGGTGGAACATCTCCTTATTTTTATAACTGGATGAGTGGCGGAACATCCGATTCGCATAATAGCCTTTATGCTGGAAAAGAAACTGTTACAGTTACCGATAGCAAAGGATGTACGTCAATTGCAAATGTAACCATCGCTCAACCCGACTCTATCAGTATTGCTTTTCAAAATATTACTATGCCTAAATGCTTTGGAAATAATAATGGAAGCGTTACTTCTGTTGTTTCTGGTGGAACTCCTTCTTATTCTTATGTTTATTGGTCTAATGGTGCAAATGTTGGTTCTACCGGAACTAACCTTTCGGCTGGTATTAATACATTAATTATTACCGACTTAAATGCTTGCAAAGATTCCTCTTCCTTTATTCTTACTCAGCCAACAAAATTAAATCCTGTGATTTCTTACAAATATTCTCCAATATGTTATGGACAGTGTAATGGAAAAGCAAAAATTGATTTATTTGGTTCAGGCACACCAAATTATTCATACTCATGGAGTTCAGCAGCTGTAACCGATACTGTGAATAATCTTTGTGCCGGAAAATTTAAAGTTACCGTTACCGATGCAAATGGTTGTAGTGCCAATATTACAGATTCGCTGGTTACTCCAAAGCCTTATAAAATTAATGCCGACAAGGTTTCAGCAACAATCTGTAAAGGACAAAGCGTTCCAATTAATGCGACCCCGATTATGGGCGGAATCACACCTTTTAATTATTACTGGAATAATATTTTATTACCTTCTCCAATAAATGTTTCAACACTAAAAGACACATTAATTTACCTCAACGCAATAGATGCAAATGGTTGCTCCAGCAACACTGTTATTATTAAAATAGGAGTTTTTGATAATATTGTTGCAACTATTGATGCTAGTGATAATTCTATTTGTCCGGGAGATTCTATTCTAATTTTTGCTGAAATTACAGGAGGAAATGGTGGACCATACATTTGTAAGCTAAACGACTTAAATCTTGCAGTTCCGCCTGTAGAAGTTTTTCCCGAAGGAGTTGATACTATTGTAAAATATATATTAACAGTATCCGATTATTGTGGTTCGCCAATAGGAAAAGATTCATTAGAAATTGAAATATTACCGGCAGCAACAAATAATTTTAAAAGCGATACTACTTATGGTTGTCAGCCACTTATAGTTAATTTCATAGAATCTAGCCCAAACGATGGACAAACATATTACTGGCAATTTGGCGATAACGAAAATAATAATTACTCAACAATAAAAAATCCAACACACACATTTTATTCTGACGGTATATTTGATGTAACACTTTCTATAACATCAACAAATGGATGTATAAATAATATTACAAAAGAAGAGATGATAACAGTTTACAAAAATCCGGAATCAATATTTTTACCCGACCCATTACAACAAAGTATAATAAGTCCAATTATTTATTTCCAAAATACATCAACAACAAAATATAGCTGTTTTTGGGATTTCGGTGATGAAGACGAATCATCTTTGGAAAATCCCGAACACGAATACGATTTAGCAGGAACATATAACGTACAACTTATAATTATTGACGAAAATGGATGTACAGATACATCTTATAATGAAGTAATTATTAAAGACGAACATTTGTTTTATGCACCAACAGCATTTAGCCCCGATAACGATGGTGTAAACGAAACATTCTATATTAAAAATAATGGAATTGACCCTTCAAATTATAAAATGCTAATTTATAACAGATGGGGAGAGCTAATTTTTGAAACCAAAAAAAATGATAAAACCGGTGCCTGGGATGGAAAAGTAAAAAATGGAGCAGTTGCACCTTCTGGAGTTTATGTTTGGTATGCTATTTATAGAGATTTCAAAAACGTTGAACA
>Ga0154360_1070_pt3 | contig 10573 bp, 12 predicted proteins | sample RifGroA2_FD_115888 | JGI IMG/M metagenome (GOLD analysis project Ga0154360, IMG submission 115888) | Bacteroidetes bacterium GWA2_30_7 | reverse complement strand
AAATAATGTAATAAATGCAATTATTCAAGATAATGAAGGTTTAATTTGGATTGGTACAAACTGGGGTTTAAATTCATACAATCCAATTAATAATAAGTTTACTAAATACTTGCAAAATCCAAATTCCGATTATCAATTAAGCGATAATGTTATACAATCTATTTTCGAAGACGAATATGGAATAATCTGGATAGGAACCGAAAATGGTGGTCTTGTTGGCTTTGATAAGAAAATCGGAAAATTTACAGTTTATAACTATAATCCAAATGAAACATCATCGCTACCATCAAATAATATTAATTGCATATTTCAATCTAAAGACGGAAATATGTGGATTGGAACAAATGTTGGAATTTCAAAATTTAAAAAATTAACCGGATTATTTATCAATTATAAATTAAAAGACTCTGTCGATTCTTTATGGAACTCCATTAATAATAAAGTAACTTGTATTTTAGAAGATTCAAAAAGTCGATTTTGGATTGGAACAGATAATAATGGTATTAACTTATTTGATAAAAATACAGAACAATTTCAAAATTTCAGTTTAAAGTCTATTGAAAATGCCGAAAACAGTAAAAATAAAATAAGAGAAATAATCGAAGATGCTGACCATAAAATTTGGTTCGCTACCTCATCGGGTCTAACTTTTTTTGATGAAGAAAAAAAGGAATTTAATAAATATTATCAAAATCAAAACGACATTGACGATAACTTTAGCTTGAATTATAACGATTTAAATGCACTTTATAAAGATAAGTCCGGAAGCATTTGGATAGGAACTAATGGCAAAGGTATCAATGTTTTTCATCCAAAACGGATTAAATTTAATCATTATAGAAAAAGCGACTACGACCAAAAGGAATTTACAAGCAATTTAATTCATGGTTTTGCTCAAAAAAAGGACGGAAGCATAATTATTGGAACAAATGGTGGCGGCTTATTAAAATTTAATAAGAAAGAAAATACTATAATAAATCTAAAAAATCAGCTTAACGAAATTCATAACTCAATTTTATCAGTTTTTATTGATAACGATGATATTATTTGGCTTGGCACATGGGGAAAAGGATTGCAGCGAGTTGACGAAAAAAACATGAAGGTTAAAACTTATGAATTAAACAATAATTCAAATACAATATTATGTATTTACGAAGAGGGCGATTTTTTATGGTTAGGCACGTATAGTGGTGGATTAGTCAAGTTTAATAAAAAAACTGAAAAGTCAATATTTTATAATACTTCGAACGGATTAGGAAGCGATAAAATATATTGTATCTCTGGTAGTTTTACAGACACATTATTTATTGGAACACGTTATGGTGGAATGAATATTTTTAATAAAAAAACCGAAAAAGCAACATCGTTCATGGTTAATAAACAATGTGAAAATTGTATTAGCTCAAATACAGTTAATTATATCTACGACGATTTACAAGGAATCTTATGGTTAGCAACAGAATCGGGATTAAATAAATTTGAAAAAAAATCAAAAAAATTCATCAAATATTTCAAATACGATGGCTTACCTAACGACCATATATATTCAATAATACCCGATAGCGAAGGTTTTTTATGGTTAAGCACTAATAAGGGAATAAGCCGATTTAATCCAAACGATTCGATAATAACATCTAAATCTTTTAAAAATTTCGATGTAAATGATGGTTTGCAAGGAAATGAATTTAATCAATGTTCATACTTACAAAGTCGAACAGGCGAATTTTATTTTGGAGGAACCAATGGCTTTAATACATTTTATCCAGTTAGTTTAAACGAAAATAATTTTAACCCTTCAGTATATTTAACTTCATTTAAAATTTTTGATATTGAACAGAATCTAGATTCAAATATTTCAATAAAAAAAACGATTGTTTTAGATTATACACAGAATTTTTTATCCTTTGAATTTGTTGGATTAGATTATGTATTTACATCAAAAAATCAGTATTCATATAAAATGGATAATCTTGATGATGAGTGGAGCCATCCTTCGTCTCGAAGATATGCTTCATATCCGAATATTCAACCAGGTGAGTATGTATTTAGGGTTAGAGCAATGAATAATAATTATCAAATTAGTAATCAAGAATATTCTATTCAAATTATTGTAAAGCCTCCTTTTTGGAAAACTTTGCAATTTATTATTACAACTTCTATTCTTTTTATATTAATTACTTTTATACTTTTCAGATATAGAATAAGGAAAATAAAAAAAGAAAAAAAGGCTCTAGCCGATAGTATTAATAAACGAACTATAGAACTAATTAAAAAAAATAATTCAATTACCAACAATATAAAATATGCAAAACGTATCCAAGAAGCGTTATTACCGGCACATAATCTTTTAAAAGAAATTTATTTTGATTCTTTTATTTATTTTAGACCGAAAGATATTGTAAGCGGCGATTTTTTTTGGATATCACAAGTTAATGATACAACTATAATTGCATGTTGCGATTGTACAGGGCATGGTGTATCAGGTGCATTTATGTCGATAATTGGAAATAGTTTTTTAATGCAAATAGTTAACGAAAGAATAATTACTCATCCAGGAACTATTCTTGATGAATTGAATAATTCTATAGTTAACGCACTACATCAAAAAGATGGAACACATGAAGATAATATTGATGGTATAGATATCGCAATTTGTTCTATTAAAGGAGATATATTGGAATTTGCAGGTGCAAATAGACCAATAAATATAATTACCGACAAAAAGCTTCATTACTTAAAAGGTGATATTACTTCAACCGGATGTACTCTAAGGCAAGTTGAAAAGAAATTTACAACAACAAGATTTAAACTTAGAAAAGGAGATATTTTATATTTATTTACAGATGGTTTTTCTAATCAATTTGGCGGTGAAGAAGGGAAAAGATATTTACTAAAGAATTTTCAAGAATTTTTATTTGAATTAAGTAAAAAACCAATGTGCGACCAGTATTATGAAATTGACACCGAGTTAAATTCGTGGATGTTAAATCACGAACAAATTGATGACATATTAATAATTGGAATAACTATAGATAATCTTTATTAATTTGATTTTTTTCCAGAATGTCTTATTTTCAAACCACTTTTGTTTGAAAAAAAATCGTAAATTTTTAAAATACTGTGTTTTCTTATTGATACTAATTATACTCTTTTTCAAGCAATAAACTAAGTTCTTCGGGAGAAATATCAATTCTTAATTCTCCATCTTTAGCATAAGATATATAACCAGTTTGTTCAGAGACAATTAAAACAAATGCATCGCTACCTTCAGACATTCCAAGTGCAGCTCTATGTCTGGTTCCTAAATTCATGGGCATTGAAGTATTTTCAGAAATTGGAAGAATTGCTCTAGCGGTTTTTATTTTATTATTAATAATTATTATTGCACCATCGTGTAAAGGTGTGTCTTTATGAAAAATAGTTTCAATTAATCGGCTTGATATGTTTGCATTTAAAGTATCTCCAATATCAGAAAACGAACCAATATCGTATTTTTTGGCAATAACTATTAATGCTCCAGTCTTTTTTTTACTTAGGTTTTTACATGCTACAACAATTGATTTAATATTAAGTGGTTGTTTTGTAACTAAATTTACTGATAATATTTTACTAAACGAAAATGGAGTATTTAAAGAAAAATATCTAGTACCGATTAATAACAAAAATCGTCTTACTTCTTGTTGAAACACAATAATTAAAGCAATTGCCCCTACTCCTATTATTTGACTCATAATAGTAGTTAGTAACTGCATATTGAATGCTCTTACCAGTAACCACAAAAGATATATCGTAAAAACTCCAATAAAAATATTCATTGCAACAGTTTCGCGAATTATCATGTAAACCTTATACATAATAAATGCTACTAAAAAAATATCAAGTATATCAAGAAATCTTATTGTGATAAACAATTCAGTCATGAATCAAAATTAATTTTATACAAACCTAAGAGAATTTAATAAATTACACAAATTTGCAAGAAATTTGAAGCGGTGCATTGCAATGCACTGAGTTTGCCAAAGTGAGCCTGTCGAAATGTATGTTGTTTTTCGTTGAATAGTACAAATAAATCTGAAATCATTATTATATTGTTTTTATTCAATATAATTCTCACTTTCTCAAATCTTTAAATTCCTAAATTATTATTTGCATATAGAACTAAGCTAATTAAAGTTACAGAAAATTTCAGAATGGGAGTATTTTGTAGCTACGGGGGTTTTGTCCATTAAAGGTAAATTTACAGCTAATATCGCCTACCTCAGCCTCAGTCAGGTGTTTTCACCTGACTGAAACCTTATTTATCAAATGAAAAACATTGTCAGGTGAAAACACCTGACAAAGGCAGCGAAAATTTGCGTAATCTCCCGATGAAAAATCGGGACAAGTCGTGGGAAAAATAAATAGATTTTGATTTTATTGAAAAAGGTTCAGAACAAGGAGCACCAAAATATATGGAATGGTATGCTGCTTTTGGTATTATGGTTACTTTAATCTGGCTTTATATCGAAATATTAAGATTATTATCTAAACTTAGAAGTAGAAATTAATCTAATTTGCCAAATTTAAAGCCTTAGGATACAATATATTATTTTCAAGATGAACATGTATATGTAAGTCATCTTCAAATTGTTCCAATAATTTAAAAGTTACTTTATAAGAATTGCAGGCATCATTTGGTAAAGAATAATTTTGAGTTATTACATTAATTTTATCCATAGCTCCACCGGCAAATTCATGTTCCCCCGACATTCTTTCAATTTCAGAAATAATTAATGATTTGATTTCTTTTGAATTATTTTTTAGCACATTTTTAATAGCAGGAAACAAAATTTCTTCTTCTTTTTTTAAATGCTGAAGTAATTCGTCGTTAATGTTTTTGAAAATTGCGGCTATTTCAATTAATTCAGGATGAAAATCTCCATGAACATCGGCTATTTTTTGAGTGAAAAAAATTAATTCAGGTAAGGTTTTTAGAACAAATTTATGATGTGTATTTACAATATAATCACATAAAAAATCTAAATTCCATTCTTTAAAATTCTGTGTCAGACTTTGAGGAGTCATTTCAAGTTCAATTAATTCATTTTCAATCGTTAATGTATCTATCGATTTCTCTTTACAAGCTTGAGTTAAACTCATTTTGCCTCCGCAGCAAAAATCAATTCCTGCTTTTTTAAAAATTGATGCTGCTCTGAAATCATTTGCAACAATTTCGCCAACAGAAAGCTCTATATTTTTTGTCATATTTTTTTCTGTAAAGATACAAAAAATTATCAATTAAGTAATCGAATACTTAAATAAAAAATTAATGGTTTAAAAAAAATGTTTTTGATAAAAATAACCTATGAAAATAACGAATCTACAAATTCGTATTTATTAAAGACCTGAAGGTCTTCCATTTTTTCACCTATTCCAATGTATTTCACCGGAATTTTAAATTGGTCGGAGATACCAATTACAACTCCACCTTTTGCTGTTCCATCTAGTTTTGTAAGAGCCAGTGCATTAACTTCGGTAGCTAAAGTAAATTGTTTAGCTTGTTCAAATGCATTTTGACCTGTAGAGCCGTCAAGAACTAATAAAATTTCATGAGGTGCTTCGGGAATTACCTTCTTCATTACATTTTTAATTTTAGTTAATTCGTTCATTAAATTAACTTTATTATGTAATCTTCCGGCGGTATCAATTATTACTACATCTGCATTATTTGATTTTGCTGAACTTAATGCATCAAATGCAACAGATGCAGGGTCAGAACCCATTTGCTGTTTAATTATTGTTACACCTACACGATTAGCCCATATAACTAACTGTTCAACTGCTGCAGCTCTGAATGTATCAGCAGCTCCAATGTAAACAGATTTGCCAATTTTTTTAAAATGGTAAGCAAGTTTTCCAATAGTTGTTGTCTTTCCAACACCATTTACGCCAACAACCATAATTACGTAAGGACCAACAACTTTTGGTATTGTAAATTCTACACTATTATCAGAATTATTTTCATCTAATAAAGCTGTAATTTCTTCTTTAAGGATTTTATTTAATTCATCGGTTCCAATGAATTTATCTTTAATTGCTCTTTTCTGAATGCGTTCAATAATCTTTAATGTAGTTTCGACACCAACATCTGAAGAAATTAATATTTCCTCAAGATTATCAAGAACTTCATCGTCAACTTTTGATTTTCCAACAATAGCTCTGGCAATTTTCTTGAAAACACTATCCTTAGTTTTTTCAAGTCCTTTGTTTAAATTTTCTTTTTTATCACGTGAAAATAAACCAAAAAATGCCATAGTTTTTATTTAATTGAAAAAGCTTTTTCCCTTTAAAGAAAAAAGCTTTTTTTAATTCTAATTATATGAATATTAAAAAATTACTTAGTTTCAAAGAATTTTTTAATAAAATCATTATGAACCATTTCTTCTTTAAATGTGTAAGCACCGGTTTTTGGTGATTTTACCATTTTTATAACTTTTGAAAAATCTTTAGCACTACCTTCTTTTTTAAGCGTTGCTACTACCTTCTTTGCCATAACTTAAAATTTATTTAATTTCTTTATGAACTGTAACTTTCTTTAATGTTGGATTGTACTTTCTTTTCTCAATCCTGTCAGGTGTATTTTTTTTATTCTTAGTCGTGATATATCTCGAAACACCAGACATTCCGCTTGAACGATGCTCTGTGCATTCTAAAATAACCTGTATCCTATTGCCTTTCTTTGCCATTATGATAAAGATTTAAAAATTAATAACTTGTTAAATAGCCTTTTGTCTTTGCGTCTTCTAATGCAGTTTTTAAACCATTTTTTGAAATAGTTCTAATTCCGGCAGCAGATACTTTTAATAAAACCCAACGACTCTCTTCTTCTAAGAAGAATTTTTTTGTAAATAAATTTGGGCTGAATGTTCTTTTTGTTCTTCTATTAGAATGTGAAACATTGTTCCCAACCATTACTTTTTTTCCTGTTATTTGACAAACTTTAGACATTTACTAAAATTTTATTTATTTTCTAAAAATGAAATGCAAAATACGTGATTTTAATTGAATTATACAAATGTTTTATTATATTTTTTGCAATCAATTAAAATCATTTTGTATAAAAATCATATGCTGTTGATATACTAATGTTTATATAATTAAAAATATAATTTAATTTTATAAATTCATTATAGAATTATTGCTTGATAGCAAGAAAAAATTTTGCTCAAATAGCTTTTTTCATTTAATTGAAGATTTTATTTAATTAGCAAATTTTGAATTATAATAAAAATCAGTATTTTTACTAAAAAAAATATTTTTTTGATGGATATGAAGCCTTTAATAATTGAACCAACATTTGACACTCCTGAAATTGTACTTGATAAACAAAAAGGACATTTTTCATTTTCAGGTAGATCAATGCCCGAAAATCCTAAAGAGTTTTTCAATCCAATAATCGAATGGATAGATAGTTATATGAAAAATCCATTGAATGAAACTCATGTTATTTTTAAATTAGAATATTTTAATACTGTTTCTTCAAGAAGAATTATGGAAATTTTAGAACAATTTTCTGAACTTTTAAATTCAGGAAATAAAATTAAAATTGATTGGTATTACGAAGAAAATGACTTAGATATGAAGAAAGCCGGCGAAGAATTTTCTATAATAGTTGGCATTCCTATCGAAACATTAATTGTAAATTAATAATTCTCTATTAATTTTTTTAACATATTCAAAGCTGAAATTTTAGCTCTTTCAATATTTCTTAACCTATTATCGCCAAATTGAAATTTTTTTGAAATAACTTTATTTTCTGATGCAACTGCAATCCAAGTTGTTCCTACTGGTTTATCTTCTGTTCCTCCTGTTGGACCTGCAATTCCTGAAACTGCAATCGAAAAATCTGTTTTTAATTTTTTCTTAACTCCAATTGCCATTTGCTCAACTACTTCTTTACTTACTGCACCATAAGTTATTAAGTCTTGTTCGATAACTCCTAATTCATTAATTTTAACTTCGTTAGAGTACGAAATTATTGAACCGATGAAATATTCTGAACTTCCAGAAACGCTAGTTATTAATTGAGCTATTGCACCACCTGTGCAACTTTCAGCTGTAGAAAGTGTAAACTTGTTGTTTTTTAATAATTTACCAATTATTAATTCAAGGCTATCGTCGTCAAATCCAAAAATATATTCAGAGATTATTAATTGTAATTTTTTAACTTCATCTTCAATTTTTTGCTGTAAATCATTATAATTGTTACCATTAGCAGTTAACCTTAATCTTACTAAACCTGGTGAAGGCAAATAAGCAAGTTTTAATTCTGATGGTAATGCTTTTTCCCAATCTGAAATAACTTCTGAAAGTTTTGATTCGGCAATTCCTTGTGTATTAATAGTTTTATGAATAATTGTTGGTAATTTTATTTTTTGTTTAAGCAATGGAAATACATTATTTTCAATCATTAACTTCATTTCAAACGGAACACCAGGCAAAGAAATAATGAGTTTGTTATTTTTTTTGAAAATCATTCCGGGAGCAGTTCCTTCAATGTTTCTAATTATTTCGCAATTATCTGGAACTAAGCATTGACTATAATTACTTTTGCTTATTTCTTTAACTCCTCTTAATTTAAGAAAAGTCTTTAAGTCAGCCAGAACATCTTTGTTTTCAACTAATTTACTATCGAAATAGTCGGCTAAAGTATTTTTTGTAATATCATCATTTGTAGGACCTAATCCACCTGTAATAATTACAATATCAGTATCTTCTAATGCTTTATTTAGTGTTCTTGTAATTATTTCTTTTGAATCACCTATTGAGGTCATTCTAAAAACATTAACTCCAATAGAATTAAGCTGTTGAGCAATCCAAACTGTATTAGTATTAACTATCTGACCTATTAGGATTTCGTCGCCTATGGTGATTATTTCTGAATTAATCAATTTCTTTAAAAATAAAAAAGGTATTATTACTTTTGAGGTAAATTATTTAATGTTACCAGTAATTATTTCAATATTTAACTTATTGTTATTGAATAAGTCAGAATCATCAGTTACGATTTTCCAATTATTTAGCCTTGCTAATTCTAAATAATAACTATCATTAAAATCGCAATTACCAAATTCTGTAAGAATATAGTCAATTTTCACTGCATTAAAATTATCACTACCTTTTTCTGTTATTTTTAAAATGGAATTTAGTGCAATTCTAATATCATCTACAACTTTTTTAAATTCAACTGTTGGAATAAAGTCCTTTTTATAATTCATTTTACTAGGATTTGACTTTTTCCAGTTATTAAATTCTGTTTTTAACCAAAAATTACAAAATTCAGATAAAACAAGCGAATTAATAAAAATTGCTGATTTACTTTGCCTTACTTCTTTTAAGAAATTTGAATATAATCTTTGTTTCTTCAGTTCATAGTTTGCAATTGGACAAAAAAGAAAAACCCAAACATTGTTATCAAAAAATAAACTATCATTAAAAGTTGGTTTATAGTCTTGAATATCATGAATAATTGCCATAAAACTATTCTTTTATTGAGTCTTCAAAACCTTTTGGATTTTCAAAATATTCTTTAGCTCTTTCAATTACTTTTTTAAATAAATGAACATCTTCTGGTTTTATATTTTTTAATTTGAGTTTTTCATTTAATTGTTCGCTATTATACTTGCTGTATAACTGACCTATTGCTGCATTTAAAAAAGCTGTTATTATTAAATTAATATTTTGAAAATCTAATTCTACACTAAGGCTTTGAGAAAGAGCATTATCTATTTTTTTGAAAATCAAATCACCATCATCAACACTGATAGCTGAATCGCCATTGACTTCATCAAAAATTCGTATTAAAAATTTATTTTGTTTCATTTTGGCAAATATAAACTAAAAAATAATATCTTCTATTTTTTCAGATTTTAAGGAATAAAAAGATTTGTCATCTAAGTAAAATTCCAGATTAACTATTGTTCCCGGAAACTCAAAATTAAAACTATTAGTTGTAATTATACCGTTTTTTAGTTCCCAAAATCCATCAGCAGAAATAATTTGTATTTTTCCTTTATTTAACCTCACAAAATCACAGATAAGCTTAAAACCCAAGCCTCCTGGAATATTGGAATGTCTTTGCTTTGTTGTATTTTGTTCTTTTACAGCCCATTCTATTGCATTTTTTCCATTAAAATCTGATTTTAGAAAGTTATTAACATTAGTTTTAATAGTATTTCCTAAATCAACAATAGTAAAATCTATTCTTGGTGGTTTTTTACTTGGATAGTATTGTCCACAACTATATACATAATCACAGTTACCATGAATAATTGCATTGCTGTAAATTTCAAAAATACTTCTAACAATTTCTTTTTGAGCAGCTTCACTTAATTTTGGAAAATCTCGTTTTTTAATGAGTTCATTATATAAAAATTCTTTTATAAGTTTTTCCTCAGTTAGTTTATTTCTTCTATACTTTATTGTTGTTTCATGTATATCTGGAATAGAGTAATCGCCAAAAGATGCAAGAAAATTATTTTTTCTAAAAATTTCTTCAATATTTGGTTTTATATTTTGAAGTTTAACATTGTTT
>Ga0154360_1011_pt1 | contig 10594 bp, 7 predicted proteins | sample RifGroA2_FD_115888 | JGI IMG/M metagenome (GOLD analysis project Ga0154360, IMG submission 115888) | Bacteroidetes bacterium GWA2_30_7 | reverse complement strand
ATTTTACTAACATACATGAAATTGTTGACCAAACCAAAAGGTATAATAATTAATTTTAAAAGTACTAATATTTTCAAAGAAGGACAAAAAACTCTTGTTAATGAATTATATGCTTCTTTACCCAAATAATATTTTACCACATAGGCACAGTAGGCACATAGAAAAACACATAGAAAAACTATGTGAAACTTATGTTTCTATGATTCTATGTGGTAAAAAAAAGAATGAATAATGTATAATCACATAGGCACAGTAGGCACATAGAAAAACACATGGAAAAACTATGTGAAACCTATGTTTCTATGATTCTATGTGGTAAAAAAAAGAATGAATAATGTATAACCACATAGGCACAGTAGGCACATAAAAAAACACATAGAAAGTCTATGTGAAACCTATGTTTCTATGATTCTATGTGGTAAAAAAAAGAATGAATAATGTATAACCACATAGGCACAGTAGGCACATAGAAAAACACATAGAAAAACTATGTGAAACCTATGATTCTATGTGGTAAAAAGAAAGAAAAATTATGAAAAATTTAAAACAACTACTACTAAAATATAACCGTCCTGGTCCGAGATATACAAGTTATCCTCCTGCAAATTTTTTTCACGAAAAGTTTACAAATTCTGATTTAATAAGTCATTTGGCAACTTCAAATCAAAATGGTTCTGAAAATATTTCAATTTATATTCATATTCCGTTTTGTTCTCAAAGATGTCATTTTTGTGGTTGTAATACTACACTTTTTGAAAGTAATGAAGTTATTGATAGGTACATAAGTTGTATAATCAATGAAATTAAAAATTTTACTATTCATTTAGATACAAAAAAAAGAAAGGTTACACAAGTTCACTGGGGAGGAGGAACTCCAAATTCAATTTCCAGAAAATTCATAAGCCGTGTAATGGACGAAATCCATAATACATTTATAATAAATGAAAACGCTGAAATTGCAATTGAATGTAACCCAGCATATTTGGCGAATGACGATATTGTTTTTTTAAGAAAAAGCGGATTTAACAGAATAAGTGTCGGAATTCAGGATTTTAACCCAAAAGTGCTTGATTGTGTAAACCGTCTGCATACAAAATTGCCTCATAAAGAATTAATTACATTAATCAGAGAATCTGGATTTACAGGAGTTAATTACGATTTTATTTATGGACTTCCTCATCAGACAGTTGAGAGTTTTAATGAAACAATAAAACAAGCAATTGAACTTTCTCCTGACAGACTTGTAACATTTTCTTATGCACACGTTCCCTGGGTAATGGGCGAGCAAAAGAAATTAGAGGAAAAAGGACTGCCTTCGCCGGAAGAAAAGCTTTCAATGTTTTTATCTTCAATGGATTTATTAATAAAAGGTGGGTACGAACAAATTGGACTTGACCATTATGCAAAACCTACCGACGATTTGGCTAAAGCTTTAAGAGAGAAAATATTACATCGTAATTTTCAAGGTTATTGTACAAAAGAAACTACCGGACAAGTTTATGGATTTGGCTGTTCTTCAATTACGCAACTTTGGGATGCTTTTAGTCAGAATGAAAAAAATCTTCACAAATACATTAAACGTATTGAAAATGATGGATTTGCAGTTGAGCGTGGTTACGCATTATCGTTTAACGAAAGAGTTTGCAAAGAAGTAATTAACGAAACTATGTGTAACGGAGTTGTTGATTTTGAGGCAATTGTTCAACAATTTAGTATTACTTCATCAGAATTAAAATCCATAATTGGATACAAAGAAGAAAAACTGCAAGAGTTTATTGATGATAATTTGTTGAAAATTAATAATAACAAAATAGAAATTACCCGAGAAGGAATGATGATTGTCAGGAATATAGCTATGGCATTCGACCCACAATTAAATACCGAAGGCGACAAATATTCCAAAACTATTTAAATTTAGAATTTGGAAATTTGGGATTTTAGATATTGCGTAACAACTTCAAACTTTAAACTTCAAACTATTTTAATAAAAACAGATGAAAGGCATTCTTCTTGTAAATATGGGTGGTCCGGAAAATCCCAAAGAAGTAAAGGAATTTCTGAAACTCATGTTTCTTGATAAACATATTATACAAGCACCCGTTTTTATTCGTAAATTTCTTTCATTATATATCAGTTCAACCCGCTACAAAAAATCCTGGAAAAGATATCAGGAAATAGGAGGGACGCCGTTAAAAAAAAATACAAACATTCTTGCCTTAGATTTGCAAAAAAAATTAGGCAATTCGTTCAAAATTAAAATAGCATATTCATATTCAAACCCATTTATAAATGTAGCGTTAAATGAATTTTTTCAGGAAAATATATATGATATTATTGTAATCCCGCTTTATCCGCAACGTAGCATAACAACTACTGATAGTGTAATTTATGATGTTGAAAAAGCTAAGAGCAAAAACAAATCAGCTAAAATTTCTTTTGTAAAAGAGTTTTATAAAAATCCGTTGTACATAAAATTCTGGAAAGACTTAATCGAATCTCATATTGAAGTTCAAAAATTAAAATCTCCAACTTTAGTTTTCAGCGCCCATTCAATTCCAAAATCGTTTATTAAACAGGGAGATACATATCAATTTGCAATTGAAGAATCGGCTAAATTTATTTCAGAATCCTGCAAATTACCTTTCATAGTTTCGTATCAGTCAGGAATGAATCCAAAAACTTGGTTAGGTCCAAATACAAAGGAAACGATAGAAAATTTAGCTTCTAAAAATCTAAAAGAAATTATAATAATTCCAATCAGTTTCATTAGCGAAAACCTTGAAACTCTTTATGATATTGATAAATTTATAGTTCCGGATGCAAATAAATTAGACTCAGATATGAAAGTTTCAAGAATTAAGATTCCTGTTGTAAATGCAAACTTAATTCAATTATTTGAATCCCTAATAAATCATTAAACATTAACCATTAATAATTATAATGCCTTATACTTACGAATATCCAAGACCTGCATTAACTGCCGATTGTATAATTTTGAATAAGCGCCAAAATTCTTTTAAAATTCTTTTAATAAAACGAAAACATGAACCATTCAAAGACTTTTGGGCTTTTCCCGGAGGTTTTATGGAAATGGACGAAACAATTGAAAATTCTGCCAAAAGAGAATTATTGGAAGAAACCGGATTAAAAATTGAAAATTTAAAACAATTTAAAACTTACAGCTCAGTAAATCGAGACCCGCGTGGCAGGGTGATTTCAGTTGTATTTTATGGTTTTTCAGATAAAACTCAAACTGCAAAAGCCAACGACGATGCAGCTGAGGTTAAGTGGTTTGATGTTAATGATTTGCCTAAGTTGGCTTTTGACCATGAAGTGATACTAAAAGAATTTATAATGTACTTATTATGAGACGTTTTGACTGAATAATGAGTAACATTAATTTTTTATTAAAATAATTTTTGTAAGCTTAATTTGCTTTCAGAAAAAATTAAACTCTGAAAGAGTTAAATATGAATAACCCCCAATGAAATTAGAAATATCTGAAAACAAATTGAACTTACTAATTTTTTAGCTCTTCATTCGATGCGGTACTTCGATTTATTTTAACACAAGCTATTTTTTTAATTGTAACTTTAAAACAACTTCCTACATCGGGTTCAGAATCTATATTTATTGAGCTACCTAATTTATGTATAATTTTTTTAACAATTGCTAATCCAACACCTTCGCCTGAGGATAATTTTATTGATTTAAAGTACAATGAGAAAATTTTATCAAGGTCTGATTTATTTATTCCAATTCCATTATCTTCAATAAAATATGTTACTGTTTTATCCGATTCCTCTGAATAAATTTTTATAAATGACTCTCTATTATTTGCACGATATTTTATAGCATTATCAATAAGATTTGAAAATAATTGATTAAGAAGTCTTTCGTCGCTATAACAGTCGGAAATATTATTCAAAATAATTTTAATATTATTTTGTTTAATTTTATATTCCATTACAATAAGGATATTTTTGAAAAACGTATTCATATCAATTTTTTCAAATTTCACATCAACTCTCCCAATTCTTGATAGGCTTAATAATCCGTCTATTAAAACATTTATTTTAGTTATGCTCGGGAAAATATAATTATAAAAGTCGTTAATTGTATTATGGATTTTATTAAAATGATTTTTAAGTTTTTCAATATCTGTTTCAATATTAACTTGTTGTTGGTGAGTTATTAATATTTTTTTTATTTCTTGTGAAAACCCTTGAATATTTACAAGTGGGCTTCTTAAATCGTGAGATGTAACATAAATTATTTGCTCTAGTTCGTTATTTAAATAATTAATTTCAATTTCTTTTTGTTTACGTTCTTCAATTATGCTTATAATTCCTGATATTTTGGGAACATCTGAACTTGTAAAGATTTGATTTCCAGAAAACCGACACCAAAAAGGTTGGCCAGATTTATTAATAATTCGGAATTCACATGGATTTATTTTGTTTTTTAGTAAATCATTAAAGTTTGAATTTATAATTTCAATGTCTTCATTGTAAATTATTTCGCTTAATGATTTGTCGATTAATTCTTTATAGTTATATCCAAATAGTTTTTCAATAGAATTTGAAATATAATTGATTTTAAAATCTGAAGTTATTGTTATAAATATATCATTTATATTTTCGACTAAATCTTTATACTTTTTTTCTGATTCTTTTATTTGTTCAATAAATTCCTTTTTTAACATTGATAAACTAAGGCTTTTTGAAATTGCTTCCAGCATTATTAAAATTTCAGAATTAAAAAAGTTTTCTGTTAAATGATTTAATTGTAAAATACCTACTTTTTCATTTTTATTATTAAAAATAGGAACTAATGCAATAGATTTATATCCTGCATTATAACATTCATTTTTATAAACAATTTGCTCCTCATTAATAATATTTGAATTTAAAAAAACTTCAAGGTCATTTGTGTAAAATGAACCAAATTCAGTAAAAAGTTTACTATTTGATTTATTAATCAAATAATCACAAATACATTTATTGTTTTGATTACAATTTTGGTAACTATTTAAAATAGGTATTTCGCTAAAACTGAAATCATTATCATAATCTAAAGATTCTAATAAAGTTATATTTTTTGTAAAATTTTTATATTTTATTGCAATAGAATCGATATTTATTTCATCTTTAATTATTTGCAAAATATTTTTTATATAACTATTATTATTAATGTCGCTATTGAGTTGTTCTGAAATTTTATATTGAATATTTTTTAGTTTTTCTGTATTAATTCGTTCGGTAATATCTTTTATACTAGAAAAATAAACCTTTTTATTATTCCATTCAAAAAGCCGAGCCGAAATTTCGACAGGGAAAATTGTCCCGTTTTTTTTCTTATGCCATCTTAATGGTATATTAATTAAGTTATCATTCGTTAAATGACTTGTAGAAATTACTTTTTGAGTTTTTTCAGGTTCGGCAGATAATTCAATAATAGTTAATTGTAATAATTCTTCAACAGTATAACCAAAAAGCTTCGATGCCTGAATATTAGCTTTTAATATTTTCCCAGTTCCATTTTCAACAAGAAAAATTGAATCAATGTGTAATTCAAATAGTTGAATATTAAATTGTTCGTTAATAATTATTTCTTTTCTAATGTTTACTAATTCTAAGTGAAGCTTAACTCTTGAGATTAAATCGCTTTCGAGAAAAGGCTTTACAATATAGTCAACAGCTCCTAAATTAAAACCCTTAATACGTTCTTCAATTTCATAAACAGCAGATACAAGAATTACAGGAATATTACAAAGTACAGGGTTTTGCTTTAATTTTGATAACACTTCAAATCCATTTAAACCTGGCATTAAAATATCTAAAAGTATTAAGTTAGGCATAATCGTTTCTGTAGCAATTAATCCTAATTCTCCACTGTTTGCAGTAAAAGTTTTGTATCCATTAAAAGTAAGAATTTCATTTACAAGTACTCTGTTTTCTTGAATATCATCAATAATTAATATTTTAGTTTTATTGCTCGTTTTAAATTTAATTAATGAAAAACATAAATAACTTTTATTTTATCTTAAATCTTAAAAAAAACATCTATAAAATTATAAAACCTACATGAAATTTTGTATATTCTCAATGCCAAATGAAAATTCATGTATGGCTCACTCTGGTAATTAAAAAACAAATTATTTATAAAGAAAAAATAATATATACACTTAATTGATTTTGTAAATATTGCTTTTTTTTAATTACAAAATATAAGTTTTTTTCTTAAATTAAAAAATACGCCTTTTTACTTAGTTTGATGATTTTTTAGATTTAGAATATTAATAAAAATCAATTTTAGTAAGATTTGAAATTTATACTAACTTTTGCATTGAAGGGCATTTTACAGAACCATAACTACAATATACACAGCAATTTCCTTTTAATGGTTTTAATATTTTTTTACAATTATTACATTCATAATAAAACTGACAAGAATCTTTTGGCATTTCTTCATCTTTTTGATAACCGCAGTTTGGACATGTAATTATTGATTTTAAAATTATTTTTTTCATCTTTTTATATTTTTTTGACAGGATACTGAAATAAATTCAGCACAAGTTTTACAAGATTTACAGGATTTGTTGTTTTAATCTTGTTAATCCTATAATCCTGTCTAAATTTTTCATCAATGATATAATCACTCCCTATTGTGTCTTTTTAAGTCATGGTCGTTTCATTTATTAAGATTTATCAAAATTATAAAATATTTATTTATGAAAGTAATCATAAATATTTTAAAATTTATTTTCCTCATTATTAATCACTTAGATATTTTATGTTATTAAACATATAAAATTCATGATAACATTTTTCCCTTTTGGTTATTAACCTTAAAAAGGGCTATTAGTTTGAATTAATGATAATGTAGAAAATAAAATATATAAAATCAATTATAAGTTGCAAATTTTAATGCTAAATAATTGAAATTGAATGTGCTATTAACGCAAATAAAAAATATAATAAAGTATAAATATTAATGAGACTAATAATAAATTAAAATTAAGAATATTATGAAAAAGGCAAGTTCTATTATTATGTCATTACAGAATATTAAGATTCTTGTAATTGATGATGACGAATCAACCAATTTCTTAACTTCTTATTTGTTTTCAACATATTATGTTGATTTTAAATTATATTTTGAATTATCAGCTAAAGCAGCATTGAAAAATTTAATGGAAAATAAAGATAATCTTCCAGATATTATATTATTGGATATAAATATGCCTGAAATGAATGGTTGGGAATTTTTAAATGAATATCAAAAAATGGGATTTTCATCATTAAAAAAAACAGCAATTTTTATGTTGTCATCATCAAAATTAGAAACAGATAAATTAAAAGCAAAATCATTTTTTGAGGTAGTTGAATATATAGAAAAGCCATTGAGTGAAGAGAAAATACAAGAAATAAAAGAAATACTACAAGTGTAATTTCAGATTGAGTTAATAATCAATAGACAATATTAAACCAATTAAAATAACAAAAAACTAAGTATTTTAACTTAATTTTCTATGATACAATTATTCACATTATCTATTGATAATCACTTATTTTATTAAATACATTTTTTAAGCTATAAAACCATATCTTAGTTTGCATACTTTTATTGATACAAATTACTAATTTTAAAAGTCATGGAAACAAAAAAAAATATTAAAGTATTCATTGTTGATGACGATAAGTTCTACAGTGCTCTTATAAGACACAGAGTTACTTCACAAAAAATTGAAGATGTTACAAGTTTTGAAGATGGCGATTCTTGTATAAGTAATTTATATCAACTTCCGGATATAATTTTTTTAGATTTTGAACTCGGAGATATGTTTGCACCACATATAATGAATCAAATAAAGATAGTTTGTCCATTAGCAAAAGTTGTCATAATATCTGGTCAAACAAAAACACAAAACCTTACAGAATGTTTTCGATTAGGTGCATATGATTATATAGAAAAAAATGTTCATACGTTAGGAAAGGTTGAAATAATTTTAGATGAATTATTAGCCAATATAGTTCCTCAAAAAAATGCTAAAAGCATATTTGAAGTTATTTATGGATGGTTATTCTAATGAGTTCAAGTGTTCGTGAGTTTATAAGTGTTGCACTGAGTTTATCGAAGTGTTGATTAGTTTAAGAGTTTATAGTTTAAGTTTTCAGTAGTTCAAATGTGATACACTGAGTATGTCGAAGTTTTCTATTATTCAATTTTCAAGAATTAATAATATAAAAGAAATGCTTTTTTTAAGCTTTTTAGTAAGTTCTCAATAATTGGTGAAGTTAAAATTGAGATTGACTTCGTCGAGCTAAAGGTTGCTTCGTGCCTCGTATGACGTGAATTGCGGGCGTCATTGCGAGGCACGAAGCAATCTATCAACTATTTAATTACTAATTTCTGGTGAAAAAATCAAATCAGTTACATTAATTTCTGATTCGTCGCTAATTAAAATTGACCTTTCTACAAAAGATTTTAGTTCTCTAATATTTCCAGACCATTTATGAGCAATTATTTTTTTATATGATTCGGTAGAAAATGTTTTACAAGGTATTTTATTTTTTTCGCAAATTTGTTTAATAAAATATTTAGCTAAAATAATAATATCATTTCCTCTTTCACAAAGCGGAGGAAGATGTATAAGAAAGCCTTGTAATCTGTAATATAAATCTTGTCTGAATTTTCCTTCTTTAACATGGTTAGCAAGGTTTTTATTTGTAGCAGCAATAATTCTTACATCTAATTTTATTTCTTTATTACTTCCAAGTCTGGTAATAACTCCTTCTTGTAAAACTCTTAAAAGTTTCGTCTGCAAAGCTACATCAAGTTCTCCAATTTCATCTAAAAAAATACTTCCACCTTGAGCTTCTTCAAATTTTCCAATTCTTTTATTATCGGCACCTGTAAAAGCACCTTTTTCAAATCCAAAAAGCTCGGCTTCGACTAAATCATCGGGTATTGCAGCAAGATTAACAATTACATAAGGTTTTTTTCTTCTTTCAGAATTGTAATGTATTGCATTAGCCGCAAGCTCTTTACCTGTGCCACTATCTCCTGAAATTAATGTTAGAACATTCGTTTTCTCGACTTTTTGTATCATCTTTAAAACCTTCATTATTGATGGACTTTCTCCAATAATTTTTTCATATTTCACTCGTTCCAGAACTTGTTCTTGCCAATATTCAATTTCATTTTTTAGATTTATTGATGAAGCATGATTTTTAATTGCATTAATTAGTTCTATTATAGCATTTTCATTTTTAACTATATAATTTTTAACACCTTTATTATATGCCTGAACTACAATGCTTACATCGCTTTGTCCCGACAAAAATATAACAGGAATATTTGAATTAAAATCTTTAATTTTATCAAATAATTCCAAACCGGTAAAATTTGGCAAAGTATAATCAAGAATAATGATATCAGGATTTTCTGGTAATTTTTTTATTAAATCTTCTCCAGAATTAATAATAACAGTTTCGAAATTATCAAATTCGCTTAAATTCAAAGAGATAAGCTGACAAATAATTTCATCATCGTCAACAATAAATATTTTAATTTGCTTAGAGTTCATTTTTTTAATTTGAAAATAAAAATACCAGTTAATTTATACACTTTTTTAACCTTAAAACAGTAATTTAATTCTAAGTGTTTTTACTTAGTTTTGATTCTTGAATTAGTAGTAGCTTTATGGAAAATTGTTTTGATTATAAAAAATTGAAATAAACTGAAATTACTTGAACAATTAAAAACGTATAAAATGAACATACTGATTATAGAAGACGATTTAGGACTGAATAAGTTAATATATAATATTTTATGTAACGATATTACAAATTGTTATCAGGCTTTTTATGCAAAAGATGCATATGAAATACTTAAAAAATATAAAATTGATTTAATTCTTTTAGATTATCGATTGCCAGATGCAAATGGTAATGAAATAGCTAATTTTATAAGAATCAATTATCCCGAAACAACATTTATTGTTGCAACAGGAAATGGTGACGAAAAAATTGCTGTTGATATGATGAAGTTAGGTGCATATGATTATTTAATTAAAGACAGTAGTTTTTTGGATATTTTACCCACTGTTATTCAAAAGGCTATCGAAAATATCAAATTAAAAAATGAATTAAATTTAGCTAAAAAGAAAAATCTTGAAAACGAAATTCTGTACTCAACGTTAGTAGAACAACTACCGGAGTTAATTATTATTCATCGAAATACAAAAATTTTATTTGTTAATAATTCTTGTTTAAATTTATTAGGTTATAGTTCTAATGAATTAATAAATAAGAGTTTATTTGAATTTTTATCTAAAAATAAAGTTGACGAATTAAATAGCTATTTTCGTAATAAAGTAACAAAAACAATTGAAAATGAAGTTGAAATTTTAACTAAAGATAAAATTGTTAAATATTTTACATTACATACCAGCGAAATAAATTATAAAGGAAAAATTTCTGCATTAACGATGCTTACAGATATTACTGAACGAAAAAAATATCAGGATTTGATTTTTCAAACTATAATAAATACTCAAGAAGAAGAACGTAAGCGTTTTGCAATTGAT
>Ga0154360_1008_pt3 | contig 10659 bp, 8 predicted proteins | sample RifGroA2_FD_115888 | JGI IMG/M metagenome (GOLD analysis project Ga0154360, IMG submission 115888) | Bacteroidetes bacterium GWA2_30_7 | reverse complement strand
AAAAAATTATTATTAACAGTATTTAAAATAATTGTGTATATACCATTTTTTAAGCTACTTATATCTATGCTCTCAGAATTTGTATTAAAATGCATAACATTTTTTCCATTTATATCAATAATAATAGCTTTTGTTATTTCTGAGTTGTTTTTTATAAATAAAATATCTTTTGTTGGATTTGGGTAAATTATAAAGTAATTATCAGTATTTATACTTTCAATTCCGGTTGTATTTTCATTAACAACAAGTGATGACGTGAAAGTATTACGAACTGTTGTTTTTACATTAAATGCTGCATAAAATGTTAATGTTCCATTACTTGATGTAGGTGCAGTCCAATTAACCGACCACGATTTGGAATTATTTGAAGGTGTTGTTCCTCCGCCTTTATGAGTTACAGCATTATTATTATTAACGAGTTTTGTTTCAGTAGAGTTTGTAATTGCAAAAGTACCTATTTTATTATTTGTACTATTTTCGCAAGTTATTTCGAAGCCTACTTTTGTAGCACCTGTCATATTACAAGAAGAAGTAATAGTGTATGTTTGCCCTATAATATATCCAGATTGCGGAATATCTGATGTTATCCAGCCTGTTTGAGTTGTTGCGGTACCTCCATGACAATCAGTACAATTACTTCCATCTAAAGGAGAGCCGGTGTAGCCTCCGGGTGAACCAGAAGTATAAACCACTTCAGCAGTAAAAATAATAAATACAATAATTACTGAAACAAAAAGTAAAGTTATTTTCATATATTTTTCTTTTTTAAATTAAATAATCAATTTTTGTTGATATTACATAAATATTTAGTTATCAGGGAAATGCAATTTATGAGTCCACTCCGAAAAGTCTTTTTTTGCCACACTTCGACATGCTCAGTGCATAGCCAAAGCACTAAAACACAAAATTTTCACGAAAGGTATTTGTCTGACAATCTTATTTTTGTGGGTTTTGGTGCTTTGGTGATTTTGTGGCTATCTTGCATCTTTTGACTTTTTGGAGTGGACTCATCTATAAAGCAATAAATTATTCTAATAAATTTGCCATAAAATCTGAAAAGACATGAAACTGTTGTAACTATCAGTTATTTAGTAATGTTTTCACTCCCGACATCATCTTTTGCTTTTTTAAACTCTCTGATACCATTTCCAATTCCTTTCATAAGTTCAGGAATCTTTTTTCCACCGAACATTAATACTATTATTGCTACAATTAGTACAATTTGCCAAGGACCTATTACACCTAAAATAATAAATAAATTAATCATAATGCTATTGTTGTTTTAATTTTTGTTGATACCGGAAATGCTGTAATTTTATCATCTGTTAAAAATTGCTTGAAACATATTGCAAGAATTTTATAAAATTCAAAGGTAGTTCCATTTTCAATTTTATTTGAAAATTCTATAGTCCATTTTTTAAAATGATTATTATAAAAACTTACCTGATTTATCCAATAATGTTTTGCGTTTTTAATTTTATTGTTTTCGAGTTCAGAAATTTCTTTATAAATCATATAATATATAAATTCTAACTCAATTGCAATATGGTCTGGGGCATCTTTAATTTTAGTGTCAAACTCCAATCCCATATCATTATAAAAGTTAATAACCCATAATGTTTCGTCGCTCATTAAATTATTTTTTTGCCCAAAGTACATCGAACTATATGGAGGTGCTATCATTCCAAACGGACCGATAAACAGCCGAGAGTATTCGATTAATAATTTTTCGATATTAATTTTACTTTTTTGCTTTTTTAAATCAAGAATATAATCAATACATTTAGGGCTAATTAGTTCTATTGATGATAATAATGAGTCATATATTTTATTCGCTTTTATAATTTCTTTTTGAGGTTGACAAAATAATGCAGTAAAAATATTAAAGCAATTTGCCCTCGCTTTTTCTAAATTGATAAATTCTTTTTTTTTCATGTGTTTATATTTTTATTAGACGCTGATTATTGTGATTTTTTTTGCCACTAAGACACAAAAGCACTAAGTTACACCAAATTATCCATTCAACAATGTTACAATTTTTCTTTATCATAATTATCTTAAAAAACCTGCATCAAATGATTTAACACTGATGAAACAACCTTTGGTTGTTTTAAATTTGTGTAATTCGTGTCATACTCTTCTTGTGTGTTTATTATTAATCATAGGCGTTTCATAATTTTTTTTTGGAAAGGATAGCGAGGGAACTACTCCTCGCTATCGGGAAAGCTATATGAATAATTTACTACAAATTTTTATTTTGTTATTAATAAATTAGCTGACATTTTTTCATTTTGTGATTGTAAAACACAAATATATGTACCAGCTTTTAAATCAGAAATATTAACATTAATTTTTCCAACTCCATTTGTATAAATGTTATTATCAGAATATTGTTTAACTTCTCTACCTGTAATATCATATATTGAAAGATTTACCGGTGAAGTTTCACTTAAATCAAACTCAATGTTAGTAAATTCTTTTGCAGGATTTGGATAAATATTAAGTTTTTTAACTTTTGCTTGAGTAATAACTGGAGCTTTTGTAAGATAACTGAAATCATTTATATAATACACATTTGGACCAGTACCGTTATCTCCAGCTTCAAGAAACTCCCCTAGGTTATTTTTCAGCCTTTTGTAGTTTCCTGATGCTAAAAGCAAACTTATTTCGCTGCCAGAATCGTTCATATCTCCAAATACTCTTGCACCGGTAGGGCATGAAGCCATACAATAAGTTGTTGTTTCACCATCTAAAATTCTATGTTCGCAGAAATAACATTTTTCGGCAACACCTTCAGGTCTTACATTTGAATAGTAAGGATGTGTATAATCATGCATACTTGGCGGGGTTGTTGTGGCAGCCGTAACAACCTCGGCAGGCGTTGATGTACCTCCGGTTATAATTAATGAAGTACCTGACCAAAAAACTTGTGGTGTATCGCCCCATTCGTTAAATGAATTAACCGAATATTGAGCAGAAGAAGATGAAATATCTTCTGCACTATACGGACAATTAATCATACACTGTCTGCAACCAATACATCTTCCGTCATCTCTCATGGTTATACCCGATGCAGTTTTGTATAATGCTCTATTGCCATTTCCATCAACTGGAGCTAAACAACCGGCTATACAGGGAGCATTATCGCAATGATTACAGAGTACAGGTAAAATTCTATAGTTAACATTTGGAAATGTTCCACCTAATGTATTTACAAAATCGCACCAATTAAAAGTACTTTTTCCACTTTCAACCTGATGTTGGGTATTATTTTCTGTTTTACAGGCAATTGCACAGGCTCCGCAGCCTACACATTTTGATAAATCTATTGCCATTCCATATTTTGCCATAAATTAAATAATTTTAAAGGTTAAACAATTACTTTTTCAATTTTAACTCCCATAAATCCACCGTTTCGGACAGTAGAGCCGGTAATTCTATCATATTCATCTTTCATGATTACATTATTATTACCGCCTTTTTCTGTAAGTGTAGCATAATCGCTTGCAAAACGACCATAAGCCCAATGTCCTTGTCCATAACATTTTGCAACTGTTCCGGGTCTGATTCCTTCCCAAAGTTTTGCTTTACAAGTTAAACTTCCTGTAACAGAAGTTAGTTTTATAGTATCTCCATTTACAATTCCTAAAGCTGAAGCATCTGATGGGTTAATTTTGGCTACATCTGACCAATTTTCATCGCCCGGGTCGTTTTTCTTAAACTGATAATAAAATGGTAGATTTTGACTTCTTCCTTCACGATTATATCTTGATTTTGAATCAATAAATGTAAATGGGTAATCAGTTGTATTTCCATAACGATATGGTGCTTCGTAATGAGGAACAAATGCCAAATCGCCTTGCGCAGAATAACTACATGCAGTTAACAATGCATCAACAGTTGTTGAGTTATTTGTTGCATGAGTTTCGAGTAAGGATTTCAATTTTTGACTATAAAATTCAAATTTGCCCGATGGTGTACCGAAATTAGCCATATCGGAACCGTAACCTTTTTGAGAACTTTTTGCAACGCCTGTTGTTTTATATGTAGCCCATGTTAAATTATTTGCAGAATTTGAATAAACAGGATAAGTAAACAATTTGACTGCAATTTCTGCAAAAGTATATTCATCGGTAGGTGTAGCTGATGTTTCAGGGTCAACAAAAGAATTATAATAATCTAATAGATTGGTAAATCCTTTTTCGCTTAGTTTTTTGGCAAGCATGTAACTTATTTCATTTTCGTCGGCTCTTACATCAAATAATCTTGTAGCAGTTGGTTGTTGAATTGTAGCTTCGGAATATCTGTTTCCATGAGTTTTTAAATATGACCATTTTTCTGAACTGCTAAAAGCAGCAGGTAATAAAACATCAGCAAATTGTGAAAATTCAGAAGCATGAGTTGTAACATGAACGAAGAAAGGAAGTTGAGCTAATGCATCCCACCATCGTTGTGGTTCGGTTGTTGAAAATGCAAAATTACTCCAACATGCGATAGCAACTTTAATGTCATAAGGGTCTGCTGCAAGCATTGCATTTGGAGTATTGTTGGTTGGATATGCTTTTCTGAGTCCATCTTTATTTATAAGTGGATAGAGAGGAATACCACCCTGAACAATTTTTGATTTAGATACACCGTTTGTAGCAACTGCATCCTGATAAGAAGTAATACTTGGAATACCAGCAGTACTTAAAGATGGGAATCTTAAATGCCCACCTAATGAATCAGTTGAGCCTAACAATCCACTTAATGCATGAATTGCCATCGAATTATAAGTACCTTTTATTGCCATACACGGACCAGGTCCTAACCAAACGCATACATTAGGTGCAGCTGCTGCCATATCCTGTGCAATTTGTTTAATAGTAGCTGCAGCAATACCACATTTTGTTTCAGCCCATTCAGGTGTTTTATCAATTAATTCAAGATTCCACCATTTTATTATTCCTGAAGTATAAATTTCGGTAAAATCTGATTCAGTTATAGCAGTATTTGCAACAAATGATGATACTCCTGTTCCGTTAAAATCGCCAACAAATGTTTTATTCCATGAACCTTGTACTAAAATATGATGTGCAATTGCACTTGCTAATGCACCATCTTCGCCAGGTAAAACAGGAAGCCAATTGTTTGCTTTTGAAGCTGATACTGTAAGAGCTGGGTCAACAACAGTTACTTTAGCATTTGTTTTAACTTCGTTCCATCGTTGCATTGAACGTGGAACCTGACGGTTTGAACGGAAAGGGTCAACTCCCCAAAGGAGTAAATATTTTGTATTTGAAAGGTCATAATCTCTATAATCGTAATAATTTTCTAAGAAGTATGGACCTGCTTTTTCTGCTTCGGCACATATACAGCTATGTGAAATAGCGTTAGGTGAACCTATAATTTTAGTCATTGCCGAATACATGAGGTCTGTGCTATAACTGTAACGTCCACGTAAAAACATGTACTTATGTGTTTCATCAGCAGTTCTCAAAGTCATAATTTGAGTAGCTATTAAATCTAAAGCTTCGTCCCATGTTATTGGAACAAACTGTGGGTCAACTCCTTTTCCCTTTGTTGTGTTTGTTCGCTTCATTGGAACTTTTAATCTATCCGGGTCGTAAGTCATTTGTGGAATCATGTGACCACGAGGACAAACTTTTCCGGGATTAATCATTGAATTAGAGTTCCCTCTAATTTTAACTGCTCTGCCTCCCTGAACGTAAACTTCAATTGGACACCACGTTGTGCATCCCTGACAGGTTGAAGGAATCCATTGCCCAGTGGCTTTTGTTCCTTTTAAGTTGTTTTGATTTAGATTTTTACCATCTTTATCAATTTCTTTGGTTGTCTCTCCAAAAGCACTAAGAGCAGGGTTGAAAAAAAATGCACCAACACTTACAACTCCTAATGTTTTTAGAAATCCTCTTCTACTAACTTTCATAAAATAATATTTAAGTTGAACATAATTTCTTTAAAACAGTTGGCATGTTAGCAAATTATATTCCTTAAATATTGAATATTATGCTGAAAAACATTTATTTATAGGATAGCAAAGACTGATAAAGAAAAAAAAATTAAGAATTTTATAAATAAACCTTAGTTTATATTCATTATAAATTAAAAAAGTCGAAAAGAAGCGAGATTTCGTTTAAAATGAGCGAAATTTCGTTGTTTATTCGAGATTAAATTTAATTAATTTTGAACGAAGTGTTGATGGCGGAATTCCCAGATATTCGGCGGCTTTATTTTTATTACCGTTGAATTTGTTAATTGCATTTTTAATTAAGCTAACTTCATAATCATTTAATACATCGGTAATTGATTGGTTTTCTAAATTTAAATTTTCAAGATTAATTTTGTTGGTTAATATCTCTTGTGGTATAATTGAGCTATTTATTTCGTTTTTGCTTCCAGAGAGAAGATATAATCTTTCGGTAATGTTTTTTAATTCACGAACATTTCCTTTCCACTCATAATTAGATAGTTGAGTTAATACATCGGGTTGAACAAAAATTTCTTTTGCAGGAGAAAGTTGCTGTAGGAAATGATTAATTAACAGCGGAATATCTGATTTTCGTTCTTTTAATGATGGTAAATTTATAGGAAATACATTTAAACGATAAAATAAGTCTTCTCTAAACTTGCCTATTTTTACAAGTTCTTTTAAGTCAACTTTAGTTGATGCAATAATTCGCACATTAATTTTTATTGTTTCAGAGCCTCCAACCCGTTCAATTTCCTGTTGTTCGATTGCTCTTAAAAATTTTACTTGTAAATCAATTGGAATGTCGTCAATATCGTCGAGGTATAATGTTCCGTTATTTGCTAGTTCAAAACGACCAATTTTTTGCTTTTCGGCACCTGTAAAAGCTCCTTTCTCGTGTCCGAACAATTCGCTTTCAAATATTTCTTTTGATAAAATGGCACAACTAACTTTTACAAAAGACTCTTTCTTTCGATTACTATTGTAATGTATAATATTGGTAAGTAATTCTTTTCCTGTACCTGTTTCGCCAACTATGAGAACTGTGCTTGTGGAGTTTGCAACTAATTCTACAAGGTTAAATACTTCTTTAATTTCGGGGCTATTGCCAACAAAAGATGAAAAATCGTAAATCTGTTGTATTTGAGTTCTAAGGCTTTTATTTTCTGTTTTTAATAGTTTTACTTCTTTAATTCTCTCTATAATTAAAAGTATTTTTTCTGAGTCAAATGGTTTTGTTACAAAATCGTAAGCCCCCAGCTTAATTGCTTCTACTGCGGTAGGATATGAAGCAAAAGCTGTCATTATAACGACAAATATTTCTTCTTTTATTTTTTTAATTTCTTTAAGGAAAGAAATGCCATCCATATTTGGCATTTTAAGGTCGGTTATAACTACGTCAACATCATTATCGCGAATATGTAATAATGCAGTTCGTGGTTCTGAAAATTCAAAAACAGAATAGCCATTATCTTTTAAATCGTCGGCTAATGTAACTCTGATAATTCGTTCGTCGTCAACTATTAATATTTTTAGAGATGCCATTTTTGTTTGAGGTTTGAAGTTCATTCAGTATGTAATAAGTAAAATTTAATATGTAATATTTACATTCATAGCTCCTTAAATATTACATTTTACTCCTTAAATATTACATAAATTAGGGTTTGAAGTTCATGGTTAAATTGTTACCGACTTAGCAAATCTTAAATTCCTAAATCTTAAATTCTCAAATTCTAAATTATTAAATCGGAAAGTTAATAATAATTGATAGTCCATTGTCGGAATTATTTTTAGCAAAAATTTCTCCATTATGTTCTTTAATAATTTTATAGCAAATAGATAGCCCCAGCCCTGTTCCTTTTTTTATTTTTTTTTGTGTATAAAATGGGTCAAAAATAGTTTGAATATTTTTTTCGTCAACACCAATTCCATTATCATTGATTTGAATTTGTAAAAAGCTAGGTTTTAAATAAATAACTATTTTAATTTCTCCTTCATAAAGTTTTTCTTCAGCTTTTTTTTCATTAATGGCATCAATTGCATTTAATATAATATTCAAAAATACTTGTTCTAATAAATTTGAATTACCATGAATATTGGGGATAATGTTAGAATCGGGATAGTCTTTAAATACTTTAATATTATTTCGCTCAAGCTCATAATCAATTAATAGTATTATTTTATCAATTACTTTTACAACATCAATAGATTGAAAAACAAAATCGTATTTTCGACTAAAATCAAGTAAACCCTTTACGACTTCTTCAATTTTATTTGAAGCTTCGGACATTAGTTCAATATATTTTAAATTTTGAGCAACATCTTCAGGATTTTTTGAGATTCTTTTCAAACAGCTTTGAATACCTGTAATCGGATTATTTATTTCGTGACAAACTCCTGCTGAAAGTATTCCGATTGATGCCATTTTTTCGGACTGAAATAAGGATTCTTGCGTTGATTTTAATTCTGAATATGCACTTTGTAAACGATGAGTCATTTCTGAAAATTTTAGTTTCAGAGTATCAATCTCATCTTCGATAATAACTGTTTCGTCTGCTTTTTGAAAATAATCTAAGCTTCCAAAATTAGCTTTTTCAATATCGAGTGATTCGGCTATTTTACTGATTTTTTTGATTGGATTTGTAATAAAATATGAAAATGCAAATGCTGCTGATAATCCAATAATTAAAAAGAGAATTATCATATAAATAAATTTATTGTATATGTGTATTAATTCATCTTGAAAATTAATGTCTTCAAGCCCTATTCGTATTGTACCAACCGAATTATCAATTATTGGAGAGCTAATGTCTCTAATTCTTTTATTTTCGTTAAGCGGTTTAATTATCAATATATTTTTATTTCTTTTTAATAATTTATCAGCATTAACTAATTCTGAAGGTACATTTGATTCGAAAGTATGAGCAATAACTTTATTATGCCCATTTACAATAAATATATAAGCAATATTTTTTTCGAGTTTCTTAGTAGAAATAATTAAATCGAAAAGTGCCGGAACATCATCATACAATAGTGGAGTAATCGCTCTATCTGCAATACTTTTTGCTATAAAATCGCCTCTCTTTTTTATTTCGTTTTCAAAGGTATTGTAAACAGAATTTTTAACTAACAAAAGATTAATTGTACCGAATATAATTACTATTGATATTATTGCTATAGAAAATTTCCAGTATATGGGAATATAAAATCTCAATTAATTTATTATTTTTTTAAATTTTCTGATAGAGTTATAGTTACTATCATTTCCTAACTCAAATTTATTAATTAGCAATTTCTTTAATATTTGTATTCCAACCGAATCGTTGTGCATTAATAAAAGTTCGTTTTTGATTTTATTTTTTATATCGCTATTGATGTATTTGGAGGTAACAATCGGAGGAATACCAAATAGTTCTGATTTTTCTAATATTCTGATATTTGAAACTCTATCGGGATAATAAGTTTTTAAATATTCAAAAATTAATCCGTCAATAGTGGCACCATCTATTATATTCTTCTGAACTAGCTGAATTGAAGCATCATGAGCATAGGTATAAACTAATTTTGAGAAAAAACCTTCTCCTGTTACTTTATTATCTTTCAATAATTTTTTTGCATATAAGCAACCTGTATTAGAAAGAGGATCGGTAAATGCAAAAGATTTACAATATAAGTCGCCAAAATGATTAATACCTGAATTTTTATTTACAATAACATATGCCTGATAGTATGGTTTATTATTACATAATGGAACAAGCAGCAAATCAATATTTTTTTTGTCGTCTTCGTTAACATAAGCACCTGAGCATATAAATGCTAAATCAACTTGTCCATTTTCAAGCATTTGGTTGACTTCACCGTAGGTTTTTCTTTGTTTTAAAATTATTTTTCGGTTTATTTTTTTTGATAAATAATCGAAAATTTCGCGATAATATTTGAAGGTTTCTTTTGGTGAAATCATTGCTGAAACAGCTACGTTTATGGTTGAATCGGAGTTTTTATAATTATTATTTGTAATTGAATCGTTTTGTTTTTTAAAGTCAACATCCATTATAATTTCATTCTCATTCTCGTTGAAGTATTTACAAGCACATAGTTGTATTAAAACGATTATAATAAGTACTTTATACATTTTTTCTAAAAATATTTTTTCTTAAACCAAAAAGCAACATTTACAAGTGCAATCATCACCGGAACTTCGACCAGTGGACCTATTACTGCTGTAAATGCTTCGCCCGAATTCATGCCAAATATAGCAATTGCAACTGCAATAGCCAACTCAAAATTATTGCTTGCTGCAGTAAATGATAGTGTAACAGATTGTTGATATGTTGCACCAATTTTTTTACTCATAAGAAATGAACTAATGAACATTATAACAAAATATATTAAAAGCGGTATTGCTATTAACACAACATCAAGTGGTATTTTTACAATGTATTCGCCTTTGAGTGAAAACATTACAATAATTGTAAATAATAATGCAATAAGTGTTAGTGGACTTATTTTTGGGACAAATTTAGTATGATACCATTGTTTACTTTTTATTTGTATCATTATAAAACGAGTTAAAAATCCTGCAATAAATGGAATACCAAGATAAATAAATACACTTTCAGCAATTTGTCTAATTGTTATTTTTGAAACTGCATCGTTTGTTGGAATTCCAAACCAAGCCGGTAAAACTG
>Ga0154360_1003_pt1 | contig 10662 bp, 8 predicted proteins | sample RifGroA2_FD_115888 | JGI IMG/M metagenome (GOLD analysis project Ga0154360, IMG submission 115888) | Bacteroidetes bacterium GWA2_30_7 | reverse complement strand
AATTTACGTCATTGCGAGCTACGAAGCAATCCCTAACAACCTGCAACAGATTGCTTCGTGCCTCGCAATGACGATTCGGTTCACAAACCTCAAACTTCTTCCCATGTTTCAATTCAAACAGTTCACAGTTTTCCACGATAAATGTGCAATGAAAGTTGGTACAGATGGTGTTTTATTAGGAGCATGGGCAAATGTTGAAGATGCTAACTTTATTTTAGATATTGGCACAGGTTCTGGTTTAATTGCTTTAATGTCGGCTCAAAGGTCAAATGCCAAAATAATAGCAATTGATATTGATGAAAATGCAGTATTACAAGCAACTGAAAATGTTAAAAATAGTAAATGGAATGATAGAATTGAAGTTGAATATATTGACTTTTATGATTTTGTTAAAAGTTCAAAAATAAAGTTTGATACAATTATTTCAAATCCACCATATTTTAAAAATAGCTTGAAAAATCCAGAACCTTCAAAATCAATTGCAAGGCACGATATAGCATTAAATTACGAACTGTTAATTTCCGAATCTGTAAAAATATTAAACAAAAATGGCAATTTATCTATTATAATTCCTGCCAGAGAACTCGAAAATATTGAAAAATTAGCTATTCAAAACAACTTTATTTTAAGCAGAAAAACTTTTGTAAAGCCAACTCCTGCAAAAAATCCAATAAGAGTTTTATTAGAATTAAAATTTTCTGAAAATAATTGCAATATTGTAGAAAGCGAGATTGTTATCGACGACGGAAATCGACATAGTTACACAAAAGAATATATTTCTTTAACAAAAGACTTCTATTTGAATTTTTAAAATCATACTTTCGTAATCCGAATAATTTAAAAAACTATGTGAAACCTATGTAACTATGTTTCTATGTGGTAAAAAAAACAAATAGACACAATAGAAACATAGAAAAGCACATAGCTACAAACTGAAAAAAATATCTGCATGAAAAAAGTAAAAAAACTTACAACTATTAAAATTTCAAAATCCAACGAAATCGTAAAATCCGAAGTAGTTTATAACGAAAATCAAGATATTATTTTACATATCAATTTTGACGATTTTGGAAATATTGAAACAAAAATTGAATTTGAATTTGATGAAAATAAAAATTGCATAAAAGAAATTAATTATTACGATGAAGAGTCTGTAAGCGAGAGCATTACTAATATTTATAACGAAAATAATAAAATTGTAAAATCAGTTACAGAATATGCCGATGGCTCTACTTCAATAAAAACGGTTGCTGTAAATTCCGCTCAAAGTGAGCAAATAATTGAAACTCACGACGAAGACGGATTGTTAGAAGCCAAAGAAGTTAACTTTTATAAAGATGGTTTATTAGTAAAGCATTTGATTTATGATGAAGATAATAAGCTCGTTAATGAGGTAATGAACGAATTTGATGAAAAGCAAAATTTAATAAAAAGAGTAGAAAAAAATTATTTTGAAAAAACAGAATTTTCAACAAATTTTGAATATAACGAAAAACAGAATTTAGTTAAATATCAAAAAACTACAGCAAAAGGAATTGTTGTCGAAAAGCTTTTAATTTCTTATGATGAACATTATAGAATAATTCAGCAAAAGTACTCAGATGGAATTACTTACAAATATATTTTTGACGATGAAAATAAAACAAAAACAGAAGAACGCTACGACCAACAAGGTTTTTTGCGGCTTCAAATTGTTTCAGACATAAGCGATGGCGAAACAATTCAATTTGAGGACTATATGGCTTATAGAGTTGAATACAAATACGAATATTTTGAATAAATTTATAAGTAGTTAAAGTGCCTTGAATTTAAAGTACTTAGAATTGAATTACTAAATGTTACGTTATGGAATTTAGATACTTATTTTAAAATGCAAATTAAAAACAATAAAGTACAGCTCACTGATTTAGGTTTAATTGATTTTGCAAATGCCTGGAACAAACAAGAAGAGTTTTTTAATTCAATAGTTGAAACAAAGCTATTTAATCGAAATAATACCGAAAATTTTAAACAAACATCAAATTACTTTTTGTTTTGTGAGCATCCACATGTTTACACTTTAGGAAAAAGCGGAAAACCTAACAATTTACTTGTAAATGAACAATTTCTAGCACAAATAAAAGCTTCATATTATAAAATCAATCGGGGAGGCGATATAACTTATCACGGACCTGGGCAAATTGTAGGCTACCCAATATTAGATTTAGAAAATTTCTATTCCGATATTCACAGGTATATGCGTGATTTAGAGGAAGTAATAATTCGTACAGTTAGTGAATTTGGTTTAGTAGGAGAACGAATAAAAGGAGCAACAGGCGTTTGGTTAACATATAATAATTCTAAATTTCCTCGAAAAATATGTGCAATGGGAGTTAGAGCAAGTCGTTGGGTTACAATGCATGGATTTGCATTAAATGTAAATACCGATTTAAGCTATTTTAATCATATTAATCCATGCGGATTTACCGATAAAGGCGTAACTTCCATTCAAGAAGAACTACGTCAAAATATAGACGTCGAGAGTGTTAAAAATTTTATAATAAAACATTTTACAGAAGTTTTTCAGGTCGAAATTATTTAATAACTTGTATGCCTAAAAAAAGGCGGGGAAATGGCAAAAAGATGGGTAGTAAAACCTATAGGAAACACCGATGAAATAAGTATTGTAGCTAATGCACTTAATATTGATAATGTATTGGCAAATTTACTTGTTCAAAGAGGTATTAAAACTTTTGAGAATGCGAAATCTTTTTTTCGTCCTTCGTTAGACGATTTACACGACCCTTTTCTGATGAAGGAAATGCACGATGCTGTTGAACGCCTTGAATATGCACTATCCGAAAATCAAAAAATACTTGTTTATGGCGATTATGATGTTGATGGTACTACATCAGTTGCAATGGTATTTTCTTTTCTGAAAAAACGTCACGAATTTATCGAATATTATATACCAGACCGATACGGTGAAGGATATGGAATTTCATACAAAGCAATGGACTATGCTCACGAAAATGGATTTAGTTTAATTATTGCTCTCGACTGCGGAATTAAAGCCGATAAAAAGGTAATTTATGGAAAAAAGCTAGGAATAGATTTTATAATTTGCGACCATCATAATCCAAATGATGTTATTCCGGGTGCAGTTGCGGTACTCGACCCCAAAAGACCCGATTGTAATTATCCTTTTAAAGAATTATCGGGTTGTGGCGTTGGTTTTAAACTTTTACAAGCATTTTGCATCAAAAATAATATTCCTTTAGACGAGCTATTTGTTTATTTAGACATACTTACAGTTAGTATTGCATCTGATATTGTTCCAATTATTGATGAAAACAGAGTATTATGTCATTTTGGTCTTAAAAAGCTAAATTCAAACCCATCAATTGGATTGAAATCAATTATGAACTTATCAGGCATGAATACCGAAATGTGTATCAATGATATAGTTTTCAGAATTGGACCACGAATTAATGCGGCAGGAAGAATAAATAGCGGAAATAGGGCAGTAGAGTTATTACTTGCTGAAAACGAAAAAGAAGCTTTTGATTTTGCTGAAGAGATTAATAAATTTAATACACATCGAAAAGATTTAGATAGCTCAATCACACTTGAAGCTTTAAGTGCAATAAAAGAAAGCGATATATTAATAAATAAAAAATCGACAGTTTTATATAAGCCAGAATGGCATAAAGGAGTTCTTGGAATTGTTGCTTCACGATTAATTGAAACTTATTATAAACCAACCGTTGTTTTAACACAATCAGACGGATTATTAACAGGTTCAGCACGGTCAGTTCCCGGATTCGACCTTTACAAAGCAATAGATTCATGTAACGAATATCTTGAAAATTTTGGCGGACACATGTATGCTACCGGACTAACATTGAAACCTGAAAATTTAGATGCCTTTAAAGATAAATTTGAAAAAATTGTTTCTGAAACTGTTTCTGATGAACAGTTAACACCTTATATTGATATTGATTCAGTTTTAAATTTTTCGGAAATAAACAGTAAGTTTTATCGTATTTTAAAGCAATTCGAGCCTTTCGGTCCGGAAAATATGCGTCCGGTTTTTCTAACAAAAAATGTTTTCGATTTTGGTTCATCAAGAATTGTTGGAAAAGAAGGGGAACATTTAAAACTCGATTTAATTCAAGAAAATGACCCATATAATGTTTTGTCAGGTATAGCATTTGGACAATCTGAACATTTTGAGCTAATTAACAAAAAACAACCTGTTGATATTTGTTATTCTATTGAAGAAAATGATTTTCAGGGAAAAGTAACATTGCAATTAAGAATTAGAGACATAAGAATTGCAGATTAATCAAATTATAATTTTATTACAACAATGAATGATTTGACTAAAAAAAATAGTGAATTATTAATTGACATTGATGGTGTTTTAAAGTCAAAAAATCCAAAACTTTATAATTTAATCCCAAGATTTTTTATAAAATATTTAAAACGCATTATTCATCAAGATGCTATTAATGAATTTGTTAAAAAAAATTCTGATAAATTTGGACTTGACTTTATTGATGCAATAGTAAAGGAGTTTAATGTAAAAGTGAAAATTAAAAATGAGGAAAATATTCCTGTCGCCGGAAGATATATTTTTGTTGCAAATCATCCATTAGGTGCATTAGAGAGTATGGTTTTAATGCAGGCTGTGTCTAAATATCATAAAACATTTAAATTTATAGTCAATGATATTCTTATGTATCTTAAAAATCTTTCATCAGTTTTTGTTCCGGTAAACAAGCATGGAAGCAATTCAAAAGAATATTTTAAAATTCTTGACGAAACATTTAATTCTGATTCTCAAGTGCTTATTTTTCCTGCCGGGTTAGTTTCAAGGAAAATTAATGGAAAAATTCAGGATTTAGAATGGAAAAAAAGCTTTATCACGATGTCTCAAAAGTATAAACGAGATATAGTTCCAGTTTATATTTCTGCAAGAAATTCTAATTTTTTCTATAACTTTGCATATATCAGAAAGATACTAGGTATAAAAGCTAATATTGAGATGATTTATTTGCCAGACGAATTATATAAGCAATACAATAAAGAAATAGGTCTGACATTTGGAAAGCCAATTTCATATTTAACTTTCGACAGAACTAAAAGGTCTCAAGAATGGGCAGAATGGACTAGAAATAAGGTATATAGTCTTCAAGATAATTGAACTTGATATTTTGTAAGCTCAAACTGGTTTCAGAACATTAAAAAATACAATATAAACTCCGAAGGAGTTGAACATGAATAACCCCCAATGAAATTGGGGGTTAAAAAACAAAATGTGACCTCAACCCTGAAAGGGTTGAACACAAATAATTTGACATCAGGGTTGCGTGGATTATTGCATTGATTCCCCCAATTTTATTGGAGATTATTCACATTAAATCCCGTTGGGATTTTAGAAATCTCTGAAACCAAATTGAACTTACGATATTTTAAGTTTTTTATTTCAAAAAAATTTTACAATTTTAGCCTTTTAAAGCAAATAATTAATAGATGGACAAGGTAATAGACCCAATATCCTTAGAATTAGTTGAAAGTGAACTTACTAATGAAAAGTTTATTCGATATTCAAATTTTGGCAATAATGAGATTTATATAGTAAATGCTCATAATTCTCCTAATTTGATGAAGGAAATAGGTCGTTTAAGAGAAATTTCCTTTCGAGAAGCTGGTGGTGGAACAGGGAAATCAATAGATATTGATGAGTACGACACAAACGAAAATCCATATAATCAGCTAATTGTATGGAATCCCGAAGATAAAGAAATAATTGGTGGATATAGATATAAAATCTGTACAAAAAATTCTATTGATACGAATGGAAATGTAAATATTGCAACCGGTAGTTTATTTAAATTTTCTGAAAAATTTATCAATGAATATTTTCCTTATTTAATAGAATTAGGTCGGTCGTTTGTTCAACCTAAATATCAATCGGTTGTTTCGGTTCGTAAAAATATCTTTTCATTAGATAATTTGTGGGACGGACTAGGTGCATTAGTTGTTGATAATCCGAGTGTTAAATATTTTTTTGGGAAAGTTACAATGTATAAATCATTTAATACCGAAGCACGAGATATAATCTTGTACTTTCTAAAAACATTTTGCCCTGATAAAGATGAGTTAGTTTTTCCAAAAATACCTTTGCAATTAATTACCGAAAGCAAAAAATTAAAGCAATTATTTAAAGGAAGTAATTACGAAGAGAATTATAAAATTTTATCACAATCGGTCAGAAGCCTTGGCGAAAACATTCCTCCATTAGTTAATTCATATATGAACTTATCGCCAACTATGAAAACATTTGGAACTTCAATAAATCAAATTTTTGGAGGAGTAGAAGAAACAGGTATTATGGTTACAATTAATGATATTTATCAATCCAAAAAAGATAGACACATAAATAGTTATGACGTGTTAAGAACTAGAAAATAAATTAGATTTAGGATTTAGGAATTTTAAGATTTTATAAGCGTCCTGAAAATCATAATATAAAATTAAAACCGATAGTTCCCCAACTCATATCGTAACCTGCTTCGACAAAACCTGCAAATTTTTTAGTCAAAAACCAATTAGCACCTACAAAAGCACCAAAATGTGGATATGCCTGGTCATTAGTTACTATTCTTATTCCTAATGCAGAGCCTGCATAAGCATTAAACTGAGGCGTTTTTAATAATTCTTCAAAATTGTAATAATATGCAGCTCTTCCAGCAAAAATCAGACTTAGAAAACTTGCAGTATAATGATAATAATAAGAAGAGCTTTTATATGTTTGATTAAACATGCCTATTTCTCCACCTAAAGCTAAAACGCCAGGTCCAATTTCAAACATACCTTTTTCTCCTGTTAGCCTAATAGCCGGAGTTGAAGTCCCGGTTAAACCCAGATAATTCATACTAGGTCCAACTCCAGCACCAAACATTAAAGTCCCTTTTTCCATTGTTTGAGAAAATGCAACATTGCTTATCGTTAAAGCAGTAATAATCAATAGATATAATTTTTTCATCACATTAATTTTATTATTCAAAAGTATTAATAAAATACTATAACATTTTAGAAAATTGATATAAATATTTAAACAGATATTTGTTAAGAACTCATTTTAAAAGTCCACTCCGAAAAGTCGGCTAATAGTAACAGATGATGAATTTGAATCAATAAATATAAAGCTACATAAAAAAATCCAAAATGGAATTATTCAATAATGCAAAAAAGGAATAAAAAAATATAACAAGATGTTCAATTTATTTTTTCACAAATGCTAACTAATGATTTGTGTAGATACATTATATTTTAAGTACCCGAAAAAAGATTCTAATTCAGTATTACTCTTCTCCATTTTCGGCTTCAGGACAATAACCTCGCATAATTCCTCTGGGGGAATTTTTTATAAAAAATAAAATTTCATCACGCTCTTTTGATTCTGGTAGATTAGTTTCAATATAATCAAGAGATTGAGAAACGTTTTGACCTTTTAAATAGAAATGTCTGTAAACTTCTTGTATATTACTTATTTGCTCGTTAGAAAAGCCTCGTCTTTTTAAACCAATTGAATTTACTCCTGCAAAAACTAAGGGTACACGAGCAGCCTTAACAAAAGGAGGAACGTCTTTTCCTACAAGTGAACCTCCGGAAAGCATTGTATGAGCTCCAATATGTACAAATTGATGAATTGCAGATAATCCTCCGATAATTGCAAAATCATGAATTGTTACGTGTCCGGCTAGAGTTGTAACATTTGCAAGAATACAATTATTTCCAATAACACAATCGTGAGCAATGTGTGCATAAGCCATAATCAGGCAATTATTGCCAACAACAGTTTTATTAGAAGCCTTAGTTCCTTTGTTTATAGTAACACATTCGCGAATTGTTGTATTATTTCCAATTTCAACGGTAGTATATTCACCCTGATATTTTAAATCTTGTGGAATTGCACCAATTACAGCACCTGGAAAAACTTTGCAATTTTCACCAATTCTGGTTCCTGCAAAAATGTTTACATTTGGTCCAATCCAAGTGCCACTGCCAATTACAACATCACTTTCTATTGTAGTAAAAGGCTCGACAACAACATTTTCTGCTATTTTTGCATCTTTATGAACGTATGCTAAAGGGTGTATCATCTTTTTATATTTTGTTTGAGGTTGTGATAGGTAAAATTTAATATGTAATATTTAAGCTCCTGATTCCACAAATATTACATTTTACATCTTAAATATTACATTTTATTAAGTATTCTATTTTTTAGCTATCTGAGCCATTAACTCTCCTTCAACTACAAGGTTTTCGCCGACAAAAGCCTGACCTTTCATACTTGCAATTCCTCTTCTGATAGGTGCAATTAACTCTAATTTAAAAACGATTGTATCGCCTGGAACTACTTTTCTTTTAAACTTAACATTGTCTATTTTAAGAAAATAAGTAGAATAATTATGTGGGTCTGGAACAGAGCTAAGAACCATAAGACCACCAACTTGTGCCATTGCTTCAATTTGTAATACTCCAGGCATCACAGGTTCGGCAGGAAAATGTCCATTAAAAAAATCTTCATTAACTGTTACATTTTTAATTCCAATAACAGTTGTATCATCCATAAAAAGAATTTTATCAACCAATAAGAATGGATATCTGTGAGGTAATAAACTCTTAATCTTTGCGATATCCATTACTGGAGTTGCATTCAAATCTATATCTGGAGCTGAATTACGAAATTTGTCTTTTTTAATTATTGCTCTGATTTTTTTTGCAAATTCAACATTTGATAAATGACCGGATTTACGTGCAATAATTCTCCCTTTTATTGGCTGACCAACAAGGGCTAAATCTCCAACTAAATCAAGTAATTTGTGTCGAGCTGGTTCATTATGAAAAGCTAATGGTTTATCGTTTAATATTCCTGGTCCGTCGAGTTTAACTCTGGGTTTCTTAAATAAATCTGCTAATCTGTCGAGTTCGTTTTGTGGTAAAACTTTATCAACAATTACAATTGCATTTTCTAAGCCACCGCCTTTAATAAGATTGTTTTTTACTAAGTATTCTAATTCATGTAAAAAAACAAAAGTTCTGCAACTTGCTATTTCGTCTTTAAAATCTTTTAAATTAGATAAATTTGCATTCTGAGCAAGTAATACATTTGATTTATAATCGATTATTACACTGAGATTTAGTTTTGAATCTGGGATGGCGATAATTTCAATATCATTTTTTTCGTCGTTAAAAATGATATTATTCTTAACAACAAAGTAATTTTTTTCAGCAGATTGTTCTGTAATTCCGGCACTTAAAATTGAGTCAACATAAATTTTTGAACTTCCATCTAATATAGGCAATTCGGGAGCATTTATTTCTATTAAAGCGTTATCTATTTCTAATCCATAAAGTGCTGCAAGTATATGCTCAACTGTATAAATTCTTGCTCCATTTTCTTCTATGGTAGTTCCTCTGGAAGTATCAATAACATTTTCAACTAATGCGTTTACTATTGGTTTTCCCTCAATATCAATTCTTTGAAATTTGTATCCATGATTTTCGGAAGCCGGTAAAATATTTATTTCAACAGTTTGACCGGTATGAAGTCCTTTTCCTGATATAGAAATTGATTTACTTAAAGTTTTTTGCAAGTCTTTCATAATTATAATTAACTCTATTTTAAAAAACGTTGCAAGTTAGAATAAAATAATAAATCATAAAAAAGCAGAATCAATAAGTTATCAATATTTTATGGTTAATAGGTTGAAAAGCTTTGCAAGGAGTGTAGTCGAAATGTTGAAAAGATGATGAAAAAGAGTTTAACGGAAGTTGCATTGAGCATGTATAAGAGTTTGTTAAGGTTATTATTCCCCTAATTTTTCTTTTAATAAATCTAATTCTTTTTGAAGAGAATTAATTTGATTAACTATTTCAGGAAGTTTTCGGAACGAAACATAAGATTTTTGATATTGATTAGATTTGAATGCAGGCGAGCCCTGAACTAATTCGTTTTCATTTTCTATTGAAGCTCCAACACCTGATTGTGCTGCAATTTTAACACCATCGGCAATTTTAATATGTCCTACTATACCAACTTGTCCGCCTATCATACAATTTTTTCCGACTTTGGTAGAGCCGGCAACTCCTGATTGTGCTGCAATTACGGTATTTTCACCGATTTCAACGTTATGTGCAATTTGTATTAAATTGTCAAGTTTTACGCCTTTTCTTATAATTGTTGAGCCTAAAGTAGCTCTATCTATAGTTGTATTTGCTCCAATTTCTACCGAATCTTCAATTATTACATTTCCAACTTGTGGAACTTTTTTATAATTATTTTCATAACAATGTGCAAATCCAAATCCATCGCTGCCAACTACAACTCCTGAATGTAAAGTACAATCGTTTCCAATTACACAATTTGAGTAAATTTTTACTCCGGGATAAAGTGTTACATTTTTTCCAATTTTTACATTATCACCAATAAAGACTTGAGGATTAATTTTTGTATCATCGCCAATAGTTACATTTTTAGAAATGTACGAAAAACTACCAACATAAACTCTTTCTCCCGTTTTTGCAGTTTCGTGAATAAATGAATATGTTTCAAATCCGGTTTTATTGGAAGTAATTTTATTGTATATTTCTAATAATGTTGCAAAT
>Ga0154360_1131_pt1 | contig 10683 bp, 10 predicted proteins | sample RifGroA2_FD_115888 | JGI IMG/M metagenome (GOLD analysis project Ga0154360, IMG submission 115888) | Bacteroidetes bacterium GWA2_30_7 | reverse complement strand
TTGTCTTTAAAATCGGTAATTTCTTTCGACATTCCGTAGTACTGCATCATATCGTGCTGACTAATTTTTTTGCCTTCTAATAATGGGCTGAAATAGGCAAATGAAATAGCTATGAATACAATAATTGCCACTAAATGAGGCACGAGCATTTTAAATTTAAAATTTTGCATATATTTTAATTTTTAGGAATAAAATAAAAATCTTTATCAACTAATTTAATATCACTTTCGGAGATTGGAACTAATCTGTCGTTTTCAAGAACATTTACGCTATAGCCCATTTCTTTAAATAATCCGACTACATGCAAGCGATTTTCAATGCCCGACAATTCGGTTTGAACAAGGGGTTTATGTCGCATTATTTGTTTTTTGAAATTATCGAAAACTATACTTTCGTATCCCTCAACATCGCACTTTATAAAATCAATTTTAGTTAAATCTGCGAAAAGTTCGTCGGGTATTTTCATTTCGACATCGAAAAATGAAACATATTTTTCCTCGGCACTTGATGTAATTTTTGTTAAGCCATGTCGTAAAACCCCGTCACGCTCAGGAATTCCCATCTGAACTGTTTTGTTTTCTCCGCCAAGAGCAACCTGAAAGAGTTTATGGTTACTGTTAGATGATTTCATATTCGATTTCCAGATTTCGGCAAACATCGGTATTGGTTCCACAGAGTATAGTTTACCATTTTTTCCGGCATATTTCGACATAAAATAGGAATAATAGCCAAGGTTTGCCCCAATGTCAATACACGTAAAATCTTGTTTAACAATACTTTTTAAATAAAATATTTCGGGATATTTTTCTTTCAGAAAACCATTTCGGACTAATAGAATATATATTTTGCTGACAATTTTCAGATATGTATTAATTCCGAATAATTTTACAAGAAGCTTTCGAATTGATTTCATTTTTAAGTTTTTTTTGCCATATTTCGACTCCGCTCAATACAACGCTAAGACACAAAGGCACAAAGTTTTTTCCTTTAAATCCTTATAGCATTGCTTTAATTCTTTTATTCCTTTTTAACTTAAACCTATATCCTTTTATACCCTAATATCTTTCTTTATACCTTTAATCTTGGGACTTTGAATTTGAGATTTGGGGCTTTTTCATTACTTTACTTCCTCATAATCAACATACTCTCCATCGTCCGATTTGAACTTTTTATTGTCGTTTTTATATTCAACTGTAACTTCACCTTCTTTTTTAATAGGCTGACTCTGATTGTTCATGTTCTTTACAGCTTTTTTTAAAAACATTTTTATCCATAATTTAAAAAGAAAACCTATGACATAAATTACCAAAAAAGTAATTAGGATAAATTTTATTAAAAACATTTGTTTTAAGTTTTAATTTGAACTTTTTATTTGTAATTTTTTAATGCTAAAATCTTCAAAATAAGATTATTTAAATAAAAGTTAAGATAAATAAACCCAGCTTTTAAGTATTAAAAAAACAAAGATAAATTTTTTTGTGGAATAAATAATTTTCGATTAACAATCAATTTGTTAAACAATTAAAAATTATAATTGGGAGCAACTCCTAATAGATTATCTGTAATATCTCAAAAATGTTGTGATAATAATGAACTTAATTTATCTTTACAAAAGATTATGAGATTAATAGGTAAAAATAAATTATTGAAACTAAACGCCAAAAATATTGAGAATAGATTATTATATTCAGAGGTTGATAGACTTATAATTGATTATGCCCTTTTACTCAAAAAGATTTAATAATAATAAAGAGATTATTAAAAAACCCTCAAATAAAACTTGCTAAAAAAGATTTAATTTACAACTAAATGCTATAGTTAGCAACATTAATTTTTTAGACAATCTGGCTGAAATAATTGAAAGAACATGTGTCAAAGAACAAAAGAAAAACAAGTTGAAATCCTTTAATATCCTAAGAAATTTTGCTTAACCTGACGGCTATGCCCTTTATGGGTAGTGGAACAACCGCCATTTCTGCTTTAAAATCTGACAGAAAGTTTGTAGGATATGACATAAGCAAAGAATATATTGACCTTGCATAGAAAAGAATAGAGCCTTTAAAAATTCAAACAAAGATTTCTTTTAATCTTACAAAAATGGAAGAAGAGCCACAAGCAATCTTAAAATAAAGGCTAACACACAAATGACTATCAGTTCACCTCTCACACCACTGTAAATAAATTTATTCTTTACTGCATTTCATTAATTTATCAAGTCAATTTATTTTTGCTCCCGATAAAAAAACTAATTCCCCAGTTCTTCGTAGCCTGTCCCTAAGCAGCTCGGCGAAGCATCCTGAAACAAGTTCAGGACAGTGGATTATAATCCACTTTAGGTTAAAATAAAGTACAAAACGCAATATTATGCACTAAATAGTGCTTTTTATTGCTCTTTTTATTGTTATTTATAAAATTAATCGTATTTTTGCATAAAAAAGAGCTGTATAATGCACTTTGAAGAATTAATTAAAATAATAAAAGAACGCAGGAATGCGTTACAAGTTACTCAGGAATCCTTAGCTCAACTATCAGGTGTTGGTTTAAGAACCTTAAAACAGTTTGAAAGTGGAAAAGGGAATCCTACACTTCAAACATTACAAAAGATAGCAGATATATTGGGTATGGAAGTTAGTTTAAAACTTAAAAATGTAGCTCGTAACAAATGAGAAAGGCAAAAATACTATATAAGGATGAGGAAGCCGGTGTCTTAACTCAACATGACGATGGCTCGTTTACATTCAGTTATAATGATACCTGGATGGCAGACAACAACAAACCTGATATCAGTCTTACTTTGCCTAAAATCAGACAAGAGTTTCATTCAAAATTCTTATTTCCATTCTTTTATAACATGCTTCCTGAAGGGTCTAACAAACAAGTGGTTTGTAAACTTAACAGAATAGACCAAACAGATTACTTCGGTTTACTCATAACTACTACAAAATATGATAGTATTGGTGCTGTTCGAGTCATAAAAATAGAATGGGAATGAGTTTACTTGAAATAAAATATTGTCCCGGTACTTTAGCAAAAGGTTTTAATACATATAGCAGGACGTGTTTGAATAGAGTCTTTCGGAGTAAAGCCGTATATCATGTATTGCCTTATGATTCACCGACATCAAATCCTGAAACAGATGAGCTTTTTGAACAAAACAGAAAACATATATCTATCTCAGGCGTACAAGAAAAATTCTCTGTATTGCTTGAAAAAAATAAGTTAAGACTTATAAATGAAGATGAACGTGGAACATATATTTTAAAACCGATTCCCAGTGTTGGCAAAAAACCAGACCAAATGCCAGCTAACGAACATCTTACAATGCAACTTGCTCGTCAGGCCTATGGAATAGAAACCGCCGAAAATGCATTAATTTTTTTTAAAAATGGTTCTCCTGCATATATAACTAAACGCTTCGATGTTAAAGAAGATGGTACAAAACTGGCACAGGATGATTTTGCATCCTTGGCGGGCAGAACGTCACAAACCCATGGAGAACATTACAAGTATTTGGGAAATTATTTAGAGTTATTTCAATTAATGCAGACTCATTTATCAACCTATAAATTAGAAGCACTTAAACTGTTGAAAATAATTGTCTTTAATTATTTATTCTCAAATGGAGATGCTCACTTTAAAAACTTTTCTTTGCTTGAAACACCAATGGGCGACTATAGATTGAGTCCTGCGTACGACCTCTTAAATAGTCGGATTCATATAGAAGATAATGATTTTGCATTAGATGATGGATTATTACCCAAGAATATAGCTCAAGGGAAAATTAGGGTGCAATTATCCAAACTCGCTGAAAATGCAGAAATTAGTGAGAAAATTTTTAATGAAATTATGAAGATGATGTTATCAAAATCAGATATTGTGGAGAAAATGATAACAGCTTCGTTTCTTAACGATTCTACAAAAAGAAACTATTGGCAGTCTTATAATGGACGTTTAAAGCAATTGTTAAAAGTTTGAGTTCCATTTTTTAAAGCGTAAAACCAATAACGATAAAAAAGTAATAGTGGCATTCGAGTAAACTACCCCACCAGCTAAACTGACGGTGAAAGCCTCTAACGCCAATATGCATACGTTTCTCGTTTCCAGTATTTCATTAATTTGTCGAATCAATTTATTTTTGCTTCCGATAATAAAAAAGATATCCCATATTTAGTGGCTTAATAGCTCCAAAATAAGTATATTTGTATATATACAATTAACTGTATCAGTTAATTGTTTTTAAGTTTTATTAGCAATGAAATCTTCAAACTGGTTCGGCAATGCAATTATTTATCACATATTCATTGATAGATTTTCAGGCTGTAATACCATTGTAAATACTCCCGATTTCTTAGGTGGAAATTTAAAAGGTATTTATGAGAAATTAGATTATCTGTCGGGTTTGGGTATTAATACAATTTGGCTTTCACCCTTTTACACCTCACATCAATATCATGGTTATCACATAACTAATTACAAAGAAGTTGACCCGCATTTTGGTACATTAAGCGATTTACAAAAGTTAATCGAAAAGGCACATGAAATGAATATTCGCGTAATTGCCGATTTTGTTCCGAATCACTGTTCAAAATACCATCCTTTTTTTGTTGAAGCACAGCAGAATATAAATGAGAAATATGGTAAGTGGTTTTACTTTAATAAATGTCCGGGCGATTATTTATGTTTTTTAGATTTTAAAGAACTACCAAAGTTAAATTTGGAATATGCAGAAACCAGAAATTATATTCTTGAAATTGCAAATTACTGGCTTTCAATTGGTTTGGACGGCTATAGAGTTGACCATATTATTGGAGCTTCGCATAATTTCTGGAAATATTTTTATAAAAACATTAAGAAAAACTATCCCGAAGCCATTTTATTTGGCGAAGCCCCAGCCGAAGGAGTAGAAGCAAAATATTTTAAAACGCTGAATTTTAAAAATAAATTCTGGCGACGAATATTTGGAGTTTCTCAGGAAAATTTACAATTGGAATATTTTGGCGAATTTGATGGAATTCTGGATTTTACATTCAATAAAATGATTGTTGAGGAAGTGAAAACAGGAAAAGATTTTCTTAAATCACAAAAGTTTTTAGCCAGAGTTGAAAAGCATTTTAATAAATTCCCTGACAATTATTTTCCTGTTACATTTCTTGATAATCACGATATGGACAGGTTTCTGAAACATTGCAACGGCGATTATGATATTTTGTTACAGGCATTTGAATTTCTGTTATCGCAAAATCATCCTGTTGTAATTTATTACGGAACTGAGGCGGGTATGTATAATAAAACTCCTGTAAAATGGTACATCAATAATTCAGACCTTTTTGTTCGTGAACCTTATGATTGGAAAAATATCAATTATGATTTGTACAATAAATTGAGTGAATTATTTAAGAAATATCACCACTAAACTACTAAATTTTTTGTATATCCTACTTCGACATGCTCAGCACAAGTCTACGAGGAATTTAATATGTTTTATATTTGTTTTACAATACTTTAAGCTCTACGAGCTATTCATCGTAGATGATAAATTATTGTAAAAAGATATTTACCACACCTTGGGAAATACCTCAAGGTTACACAATTAGGGATATTTAAAACATTTTAAAGATTTTAGTCGGTCAGTAGTGAAAAAATGTAATAAAACATGATAGTGTTGATACAAAATAAAAATAGAATTAAATAAATTTATTTCAACAAAAACTACAGTAATAAGTCGTCTTTATTTTGCTTCACTTTTCAAAATTGCTTCGTTAAAACAACTTCGGCATAAAGGCTCATAAATATCTTTTTCGCCTAGTACAACAAGCTTTTCGTTTGCAGAAAGCCGATGCGAAAACTGGGCAAGATTTCCGCAATGAACACATATAGCATGAACCTTTGTAACATATTCGGCAGTTGACATTAGGGCTGGAATTGGACCAAATGGCTTGCCTTTAAAATCCATATCAAGTCCAGCAACAATAACTCTTACTCCATTATTTGCCAGAGTATTACAGACCTCAATAAGTCCATTATCGAAAAACTGAGCTTCGTCAATTCCAACAACATCAACATCGCCTGTTAGCAATAAAATATTTGCTGCTGTTGAAACAGGTGTCGAAATAATTGCATTCGAATCGTGCGAAACAACTTCTTCTTCAGAATATCTGATGTCGATTTGAGGTTTAAAAATTTCGACTTTTTGTTTTGCAAATTTTGCACGTTTCAAACGACGAATTAGTTCTTCGGTTTTGCCCGAAAACATTGAGCCACAAACTACTTCAATCCAGCCACTGCGTTTTATATTGCCTATCCGATTTTCTAAAAACATATTATTAATTCTATACTTACAAAAATAGAATAATTAATATATATTACTATTTTAGATTTAAAATTTAAAAAAGTCGAAGTAAAGTTTTATGATAATTGGTTTAATCTTTTCTATAAAAAAATTACAAAATCCAAAGAATTAAGTACATTTGAAATAAAATGTAAGATTATGGCAATTACTCAGCAAGATATTATGTATTTTATTTTAACCGATAGATTTTATAGTAAAAATAAATCTGCTTCGGAAAAAGGGCTTGATAAAAAACGTGCAAATGCCTATCATGGTGGAAATTTTGATGGAATAATAGAAAAAATTCCATATCTGAAAAATCTTGGAATTACTGCGTTATGGATAACCCCTGTATATTGGCAGGTTGATGTGGAGTCGGAAAAGTCGCAAGCATATCATGGATATTGGGCACTTGATTTTAATAAAGTTGACCCTCACTTATATAATGATAAAGGATACGAAGCCGGTAGCCGAAAATATTTAAAAGAACTAATTGATACTTTGCATAATGCAGGAATAAAAGTAATTTTAGATGTTGTTGTGAATCATACAGGTTATAATCATCCGGGACATAATGGAAATAAAATTAACCCCACTTCAATTCAAGCAGAATGGTTTAATCAACGAGGACTTAGTTGCGAAAAAGATGAAATAGAGGGCGAATTGGCTGGTTTACCTGATTTTAATCTCGACCATCCAGATGCAATTGATTATCACATCAATAGTATTATTTCGTGGATTACAGAAACTGGTATTGATGCACTTCGTATGGATACTGCAAAGCATATTGAACGAGGCTTTTGGAATTATTTCAAAACTCAAATTCAAGGAAAATTCCCTCATATTACTCTAATTGGAGAAGCATTGATTTTTAATATTGACGAACTTACAAATTTTCAAAAATTTTGGGGATTCGATTGCCTTTTTGATTTTCCTGTTCAACAAGCAATAAATAAAGTGTTTCTCGAAAATTATGGATTTACTGAATTTGAATCCTCATTTGAAAACGGGTCTGGAATTTTTGAACGCGATACAGCATATTCAAACCAAAACCGAATGGTAAGCCTGCTTGATAACCATGACCTGTCGTTTCGTTTTATGACTGGAGCATTGCGTACATGCAACGGTGATAGAAATTTAGCGGCAAAGGTGATGAAACTAGCTCTTACTTTTCAATTTACAACAAGAGGAATTCCACAGTTATATTATGGAACAGAGGTTGGGCTTGAGGGTGGAAGCGACCCCGATAACAGACGTGATTTTCCTTGGAATATTATAAATTCTGAAAATAATGTTTCAGAAAAGTATGTCATTGAAAAAGAGATATTTGTACATATTCAAAAACTTATTGCCATACGAAAAAATAATGCTGCACTGCATGCAGGTACTCATATATGTTTATTTGTAGATTGTTTTGTATATGTTTATATGAATTGGTTTTCCGATAATGTAGTTATAACATTGTTACATAATGGGTGGGAAGATATGTATTTGCCAATAAAAATAGACTTTAATACTTTTCAAAAAATACCAACTCGAATTAAAAAAATTATTGAAAATAAAACATTCAATTGCGAACTAACTGAAAATAAAATTGAAGCTAAAAATGGATGCTTTGAGTTTCAACTGAAATCAAAAAGCTCAATGATACTGATTTAACTTTGAAATTTATTTTGAAATTTAATAATTGAGGTATTATAAAAAACTAAAAATTAAACACCTTGTTCAAACATCAATAAATTAACATAAAAATAACTTGAATACATTATACCTTGTCAAAGTAACGCTTAATCATCCTCGTTTAATGACTATAAATCATTATATTTGTATAACATTAACATTTTTGGTTGCTAAACTTAAATGATTTTTCTATTTTTGATGTCCGAATAAAATTTAAAATGAGATTATTAATAATTATATTTCTGTCAGTCGTTTTTCAAACAGTTGTTAGTTCGCAAACATTTGAAATGTATAAAAACGATACTATTAACAAGACTGACTTGGAAGGATTGAAACAAGGAAAATGGGTTAAATTCAATGCAGATAAAACTATTATTTTAGAAGAGGGTGTTTACATAAATAACAAAAAAGAAGATAATTGGAAGCAGTATTACGAGAGTGGGAAAATTAAATCAGAACTAACTTATAAGAATAATAAAGCCGATGGATATGCCAAATTTTATTACGAAAATGGTATTGTATCTGAAGAAGGATTATGGCGTAATAATAAATGGGTAGGTGCGTATAAGTATTTTTTTGAAAACGGAAACTTGTCTTACGAGTGGAATTATTCTGAACAAGGAAAACGAACCGGTATTCAAAAATATTATCATCCAAATGGTAAAATAATGATAGAAGGAGATTGGCAAGAAGGAAAAGAAAACGGTATTATTAAAGAATATGACGAATCTGGAAAGCTTGTTGCAGAAAAGAATTTTGCTGGTGGAAAATTTGATGCAGAAACTTCTAAAGAATATACTTCAACAACAACGACAACAATAACTAATGTAGAAACTAATAAAGATACAGTTAAAACTAAAACAAATACAGTAAATACTACAAATAAAAAAGAACTAGAGTTGTTTACAGGAACTGGTTACAATAAATTATATACTAAAGCTGGTAAAATAGAACAAGAGGGCGATTTTGTTAATGGAATTCTTATGAAGGGCAAAAAATTTTTCTACGATGAAAAAGGCAATTTATCTAAAACAGCTATAATTAAAGATGGAAAGGTTCTCAATGTTATTGTTGAAGATAAAAAATAAAATTTTGAAACTATAATTAATTGACATAAATAGAAACTCCTAAACACATAAATACTTCAACTTATCAACTAATTAACACGAACTCATTAACTTAAACACAAACAACAAACTACTAACCACAAACAGGCTCCCATGACTAAACTCCTTATTTACAATACAATATCCAGAAAAAAAGAAATCTTCGAGCCAATTAATTCAAAACATGTTGGAATGTACGTTTGTGGTCCAACAGTTTATGGAGACCCACATCTTGGACATGCACGACCTGCAATAACATTTGATTTGCTTTTCAGATACTTACAAAAATTAGGCTATAAAGTCAGATACGTTAGAAATATTACAGATGTTGGACATTTAGAAAACGATGCCGATTCGGGCGAAGATAAAATTGCTAAAAAAGCTCGTCTCGAAGAGCTTGAGCCAATGGAAATCGTTCAATATTATACCGAAAGATATCATAATGCTATGGCTTCATTAAATGTAAAAAGTCCGAGCATAGAACCAAGAGCATCTGGTCATATTATGGAACAATTAGAAATGATTGAAAAAATCGTAGAAAATGGTTTTGCTTATGAGAAAAATGGTTCGATTTATTTTGATGTTGAAAAATACAGTAAATCATTTCATTATGGCAAATTATCGGGACGAATACTTGAAGATTTATTTGCAAATACTCGTGATTTAGACGGACAAGATGAGAAAAAAAACAGTTTCGATTTTGCATTATGGAAAAAAGCAAGTCCTGAGCATATAATGCGTTGGACATCAAAATGGAGCGATGGTTTTCCAGGTTGGCACATGGAATGTTCGGCAATGGGAATAAAATATCTTGGAGAAAAATTCGATATTCATGGCGGTGGAATGGATTTACTTTTTCCTCATCACGAATGTGAAATTGCACAATCAACAGCGGCACTTGGTTTTGAATCGGTAAAATACTGGCTTCATAATAATATGATTACCATAAATGGTCAAAAAATGGGAAAATCGTTAGGAAACTTTATAAATCTTGAAGAATTTTTCAACGGAAGCCATAAACTACTTACACAAGCTTATAGCCCAATGACAATAAGGTTTTTCTTACTTCAGGCACATTACAGAAGCACACTTGATTTTTCAAACGAAGCCCTACAAGCAGCCGAAAAAGGACTTGCACGATTAATGAATGCTTACAATGCAATTGAAAAATTAAAAGTTTCAGAAAAATCAACCGTTTCTATAAATTTAGATGAACTGAACAATAATTGCTTCGAAGCAATGAACGACGACCTTAATAGCCCAATAGTAATTTCTTATCTTTTTGAAGCAGTAAAAACAATAAATCTTGTTATTGCTGGAAATGAGCAAATTAATCAAGTTGATATAGATAAATTAAAAACAATATTCAATACTTTTGTTATTGAAGTTTTGGGGCTTTTGCCTCAAAAAGGCTCAACAAACGAGGCTGTTTTGAACGATGTAATAAATCTGATGCTTAATCTAAGAATGGAAGCAAAGTCAAATAAAAACTTTGAATTATCTGATAAAATAAGAAATGAGCTTAATAAAATAGGCATCGAAATTAAAGATAAAAAAGACGGTTTCGAT
>Ga0154360_1131_pt3 | contig 10715 bp, 11 predicted proteins | sample RifGroA2_FD_115888 | JGI IMG/M metagenome (GOLD analysis project Ga0154360, IMG submission 115888) | Bacteroidetes bacterium GWA2_30_7 | reverse complement strand
GGTGAGGTCAAGCCAAAAATCCGAAACTACGATGTTTCAGATGGTTTATTGAGCAATGAATTTAATGGCAATGCTTTTTGCAAAGATAAAGATGGGAATATGTATTTTGGAGGTATTAACGGTTTTAATTCTTTTAATCCTGATAGTCTAAAAGATAATACTTTTTTACCTCCTGTTGTAATAACAAAATTTCAGATTTTTAATAAGACTGTTGGTATTTTTCAAAGTAAATCAAATGAAAATTCTGAAATTTTTAAAATTGCTGATTCATATTATTTACCTCAAGTTATAAATTTTACAAACGAAATAACCCTTTCATACAAAGAGAATATGTTCTCTTTTGAGTTTTCATCATTAGATTATAACAAACCCGAAAAAAACCAATATGCATATAAAATGGAAGGTTTCGATTTGGATTGGAATTATATCGGAACAAGACGTTTTGCGTTATATACAAACTTGCCTTCAGGCACTTATGTATTTCATGTAAAAGCAACAAATAGTGATGGTATTTGGAATGAAACAGGAACAAGTATTAAAATCATTAAAACTCCTCCTTGGTGGAATACATGGTGGTTTAGAGTAAGTTGCATAATTTTTATAATAATGATTATAATATTTTACATCAAATGGAGAGAAAAATCATTACGAAGAGAAAAGGAAATTCTTGAAAATGAAGTAAATCATAGAACAATTCAGTTAAAAAGTGCAAATGAAGAATTAAATCAGCAAAAAGAAGAGATAACAGCACAAAGAGATGAAATTGAAGTACAAAACGTATTATTAGAAGAAAAAAATCGCGAAGTAATGGATAGTATTCATTATGCGTTACGTATTCAGGAAGCAGTATTACCATCAAAGAATTATATTGATTCTATTCTAACAGATTACTTCATATTATTTAAACCCAAAGATATTGTAAGCGGTGATTTTTATTTTGTAGCAAAACGTGGAAAATGGTTAATAATTTCAGTTGCAGATTGTACAGGGCATGGTGTTCCGGGTGGATTTATGAGTATGCTTGGAATATCATTTTTAAATGAAGTAATTGCTCGTGAGTCAGTTCAAACTGCAAGTCATGTATTGGATGAATTACGAATTTACATTATCAAATCACTTCAACAACATGGTGATGATGATGAACAACAAGATGGAATGGATATGGTTTTTGTAGCCATTGACACAGAAACAAATAACATGCAATTTGCAGGAGCAAATAATCCTCTTTACATAGTAACAAGAACCAAATTCCAAGAACCAAATTCCAAATCACAAATTGATAATTTGGAACCTGAAAATTGCAGTTTGGATCTTAAAGAATTAAAAGGTGATAAAATGCCCGTAGCAATAAATTCACGTTTAGCTCCTTTCACAAATCACGAAATTAAATTGAAGAAAGAAGATTTAATTTTCTTATGTTCTGATGGCTACAAAGACCAACTTGGTGGCTCTTGTGGAAAAAGATTTATGTCAAAAAATCTTAAACAAGTAATATTGGAAAACTCTATTAAATCTACTTCGGAACAGAAAAAAATATTATACAAAAGTTTAGAAAATTGGAAAACCGGACATAATATAAAACATGAACAAACAGATGATATTACAATATTTGGAATAAGAATATGATAAAAAATATCCGGATTTATAAAGAAAAACTCGCCGAATTAAAATCAATTTACGCAATTCGTGAATTAAAAAATCTTCCCGAAAATATTATTAATTTTTCATCAAATGATTATTTGTCTTTAAATTCAGATGTTGAATTGCGTAAAGAATTTTTATCAAATAACAGAATTGAAGAAATTTGCTTTAGCTCCACTTCATCACGATTATTAACAGGAAATCACCATTCATATATTTTACTTGAGGAGGAATTATCAAAGTTGTATAACAACAAAACTATTTTAGTTTTTAATAGCGGCTATCACTTGAATGTAGGAATACTTCCTTCAATTTGCCAAAAAGATGACTTAATTATTTCAGATAAATTTATTCATGCAAGTATTATTGATGGAATAAGGCTTTGCAGATGTGCACATTACAGTTTTGAACATAATAATTACAATCAACTTGAAGATTTGCTTAAAGAAAATAGACACAAATTCAATAATGTTTTCATCGTAACCGAAAGTATTTTCAGCATGGATGGCGATATAACAGATTTGAAGTCAATTGTAGAAATAAAAAATAAATTCGGATGCTTTCTTTATGTTGACGAAGCACATGCTTTTGGAGTAAGAGGAAATAAAGGATTGGGATGTGGCGAAGAACAAAATGTTATAAATGATATAGATTTTATAGTTGCTACCTTTGGGAAAGCATTAGCGTCAATAGGTGCTTTTATAGTATGTGATAAAATTTTTAAAGATTATTTTATTAATCATACCAGAACATTAATTTATTCTACAGCTTTGCCTCCAATAAATGTTGAATGGACAAGATTTTTAATTGCCAAATTACCAGAAATGTCAATCAGACGCAATGATTTAAAAAACAGTTCAAACACAATGAAATCGGAACTAATAACAACAATTGGAACTCATATAATTCCCTATATTATTGGCGAAAATAAAACATTAATCAGAATCTCTAATGAATTAATTAACAATGGATTTTATGTTTTGCCAATTCGATATCCAACAGTGCCAAAAGGTCAGGAAAGATTCAGATTTTCGATGTGTTCAAATCATAAATCAGAAGAAATAAAAAACATGATTAACCTATTGAAAACATTACAAATAAATGAAAAATAAAGTAATATTTGTTACCGGTATAGATACTGATTGCGGAAAAACTATTGTTACCGGACTTTTAGCAAAATATTTACAAAACATTGGCAAAAAAATTATTACACAAAAACTTGTTCAAACCGGCTGTTTAGATATTTCAGAAGATATTATTTTTCATAGAAAAATAATGAAAATTGCTCTTTTAGAAGAAGATAAGAATAAAACTACATGCTCATATATATTTAAACTTCCAGCTTCTCCTCGCCTCGCTGCAAAAGCTGAAAATGAAGAAATTAATATTGAGAAAATTTTAAATTCTACAAATATTCTTCTCGAAAAATTTGAATATGTATTAATTGAAGGTGCCGGAGGATTATATGTTCCATTAAATGAGAATATTACAACAATTGATTATATCAAATCAAATAATTATCCAGTAATACTTGTTAGTTCTTCAAAATTAGGAAGTATAAATCATACATTGTTAAGTCTCGAAGCAATTAAAAACAAAAGGTTAGATTTAACAGCATTAATTTACAATGAATTTCCGAACAAAAATTCATTAATTACAAATGACACAAAACAATATTTGCAAAATTATTTAAAGCATAATTTTCCAGAATCGAAATTTTATTCAATTCCAGGAATTAACAAAATAACAGATTTTAACTTCGAGTTCGACGAAATAATTTAATTCTTTTAGTTTAAAACATATAGTTTTGTATTTTTGTAGATATTAAAGTTATTAAAATGCAAAATCAATTTATCATAACTATTGACAAAAATGTATCTCAAGATTTTGTTTTGAATTTTTTTAAAAATATCAATTTTATAAAAACAGTAAAATTAAAGTCCGCAAAAAGAAATACTAAAATTGATATTAATGAAGCAACTTTATTATCTGAAATAAGCTTAAAAGAGGAATGGCTTTCGGAAGAAGATAATCAATGGGACAAAGTTCTATAACATGTATAATCAAGGAGATATAGTTGTAATAAAATTTCCATTCTCTGATTTATCAGAAGTTAAAAAACGACCAGCTTTAATCATTTCAAACGATGCTGTAAATAAAACCGGTGATTATTTAATGGTTCAAATAACTTCAAAAGTTAAAAATGATGGTTTATCTTTTAAATTATCAAAAGAAAATTATGTAAATAATAAGTACTTACCACTTGAAAGTTATATCAGATTATATAAAATTTTTCTTTTAAATTCAAACCTTATTTTATATAAAGCAACTTCAATTAATAATGTTTGTTTTAAAGAAATCACTAAAAAAATAATTGAACTTATTAATTAAATTTCAAAAATTCTCATTCTAAAATAAATATATGGATTTTAAAAACGATGTAGAGGCAGTTGACTCATTAAGAAAAGCTTATGAAAATCTTAACAACGAAATTCAAAAAATAATTATAGGTCAGGATAAAATTGTAAAAGAAGTAATTATTTCACTTTTCAGTAATGGACACTGTTTGTTGGTTGGCGTTCCGGGTTTAGCTAAAACCCTGCTTGTTAATACAATATCACAGGTATTAGGTCTTCAATATAAGCGTATTCAATTTACTCCCGACTTAATGCCTTCGGATATTATCGGGACAGAAATACTTGACGAAAACAGGCATTTTAAATTTATAAAAGGACCTTTATTTGCAAACTTTATTCTTGCCGATGAAATTAACCGAACTCCTCCAAAAACACAGGCTGCACTTTTAGAAGCTATGCAGGAACGAGCAATTACAACTGCCGGAATAAATTATATTTTGGAAAAACCATTCTTCGTATTAGCTACTCAAAATCCAATAGAACAAGAAGGTACATATCCCCTACCCGAAGCCCAACTTGATAGATTTATGTTTAATATTTGGGTTGATTATCCGTCATTTAATGATGAAATTACAATTGTAAAAAATACAACTTCAGGCTCTGTAACTGATTTAAAAAAAGTAATGACTGCCGAAGAAATTATATATTACCAAAACCTTATTCGCAAAGTTCCAGTTAACGATAGCGTTATAGAATATGCTGTTTCATTAGCTTCAAAAACTCGACCCAGTACTAAACTAGCACATAAATTAGCAAATGAATATTTAAACTGGGGAGCGGGTCCTCGCGCATCTCAATATTTAATAATTGGAGCAAAAACTCATGCAGTTTTAAATGGAAAATATTCTCCTGATATTGAAGACATTAAAGCAGTTGCACATCCAATTTTAAGACACCGGATTATTAAAAACTACAAAGCCGAAGCTGAAAATATTACTGTTGAAAATATTATTGACGAATTTTTGAAGTAATTTCATCTATTTCAATAAATTACTTATAAATTCAGATGACAAAATTATTTAAAATAATTTCAATTTTATTTTTTATCGCAAATTTTGCTTTTTCTCAAAAAGTACGAAAAATCGAAATTATTAATTCCGATGTACTTATGTTTGACGAAGCTGTAAGTAAAGATTATAGAAGGCTCATCGGAAATGTTCAATTAAAACATGAAACCACATTAATGTACTGCGATAGCGCACATCTTTATACAGATGGGAATTATTTTGATGCTTTTTCTAATGTACATATTATACAAGGAGATACATTTCATATTTACGGAGATTTCTTAAATTATGATGGAAATTTAAAATTCTCAAAAATCAGACGTAATGTAAAACTCATTAACAAAGAGTCGATATTAACAACAGATTCATTAGATTACGATAGAAATACAGAAATTTCACATTATTTTTATCAGGGAAAAATTGTTGACAACGATAATGTATTAACAAGCACACATGGATACTATCATTCAAAAACTGACGATTATTATTCAATTGATAAAGTAAAACTAGTAAATCCTGATTTTGTAATGTATTGCGATACATTGCGTTACAATACCGAATCGGATATTGCATTTTTTCTGGGACCTACTCGGATTATTGGCGATTCAAATTTAATATATTGCGAAAACGGATGGTATAATACAAAAACTAACATTTCTCAGTACAATAAAAACGCTTATTTAGAAAAAGGAAGTCAGCGAATTAAAGGCGATAGTCTTTATTACGACAGAGATAGAAAATATGGAAAGGCATTTAATAATGTTAGTGTAATTGATTCTTCCGAAAATATTATACTTAAAGGTCATTACGCATATTATAATGAAATAAATGAAAATTCATTGTTAACAGACAGCACTTTAATGATTCAAATAAAAGAGCGACAAGATACAGTTTACACAATCGACAGCACCGAAATTGAAAATATAATCCAAAAAAGAGAATTAGTTACGGTATATGATAGTTTAGTTTTACATTCCGATACCTTACGTTCAATATTAATAAAAGACTCTGTCGGTAATTATAAAATACTTAAAGCATATAACCATGTAAAAGTGTTTAAAAGCGATTTCCAAGCTATGTGCGATTCGCTTACATATAATCTAAAAGACTCTGTAATAAGACTTTTCAGAACGCCTGTACTTTGGTCAGGACTAAATCAATTAACTGCAAATTTTATCGAAATTCATACAAAAAATGGAAAACCAGATTTTATAGTTTTAGATTCACTGGGATTTATAATTTCAAAGGAAGATTCAATAAAATATAATCAAATAAAAGGTAAAAAAATTACCGGCTATTTTAAAGACGATGAATTAAATAAAATTGTAGTTGAAGGAAATGGACAAACCTTATATTATCCAAAAGATGATGAAGAAGTAATTGGTGTTAATAAAGCAATTTGCAGTAATTTAATCATTTATGTCAAAGATGGAGGGTTTGATAAAATTTTGTTTTTAACATTGCCAGACGCAACTCTTTATCCAACAGAGGAATTGCCAGAAACTGAGCTTAGAATGAAAGATTTTAATTGGTACGATTATATGCGACCTATAAATATTTTTGATGTATTTAGATGGAAATAAAAAAAGGGCTTAAGCCCTTCTCTGTATGTTATTAATACTCATCTTCGTTAAAAAAGAAATCTTCCTTACTAGGATAATCAGGCCATATATCCTCAATGCTCTCAAATATTTCGCCTTCATCTTCAAGTTCTTGTAGGTTTTCGATAACTTCTAGTGGTGCTCCAGAACGAATAGCAAAATCTATTAATTCATCTTTAGTTGCAGGCCAAGGAGCATCTTCTAATTTTGAGGCTAATTCTAATGTCCAATACATAATTTTTTTATTTTATACCTATTAACAATTTGTTATTACCATTTTTTTAAGGGCAACAAAATTAAAAAAAAAAAGAAAACTTCAATGTAATTTGTTGGATATATATTGTTTTTTTTTATGATTTAATAACATTTTTACCAATTGCGATTATTTGCTGACGAAACAATAAAATTTATTGATAAAACAAGTTTGCTGAATTTTTTGAATTTGTGAAACAAAATTTGCTTATAGTTAATTAGTACCACTAAACTGCATATTTTAAAAATAACAAATTTCAAGTTTCAAATCTCAAATAAATTTCAAATAACAAATACTTAATATTCAAACGATTTTGAAAATTGTGATTTATTTGAGTTTTGTTTTTTATTTTTTGGAGTTTTCTTATAAATACTAATTATACTTATAGGAATTTTTCGTTTTCAAATTCCGTATCGGTATTCACCAAATCATTAAAACTTAGGAACCCATGTAATTTCATTAGCCCCGGTTTCTTTAGCTAAAAATCTTGATAATACAAAAAAATAATCCGAAAGTCTATTTAGATATTTATTTACTTTTTCGTCAAACGGCACATTTTCAATTAATTTTACAGTTAATCTCTCTGTTCTTCTACAAATGCTTCTGCAAATATGAGAATACGAAACTATTACATTTCCACCAGGTAAAATAAATGATTTCAGTGGTTTGAGTGATTCTTCCATTAAGTCAATCTCCTTTTCAAGTCGTTCAATATCTGACTCATAAATTATCGGAATCTTTTTACAACTATCGCAATCTGTGGCTAAAATGCTGGCACAAGTCATTAATCTATCCTGAATCCAAAGAAGAGTATTTTTTACAGATTCGTTACTTATACTATCTTTCAATAAAGCAGTAAAACTAATAAGCTCATCAACTGTTCCGTAGGCTTCTATCCTATTGTCGTATTTTGGAACTCTAGCCCCACCAATCAAAGATGTTTTGCCTTTATCGCCAGATTTAGTATATACTTTCATAAGCTTTTTGTTTGGTGTTAGTAATTGCTATCTAAACTCTCATTTTTCCATCTCACAATACCTTAATTCAACAATTTAAAATTGTCAATTTGAACTATTTGCTATCAAAACATTCTCATTTATCTTATCAGACGCAACCTTCCCATCAATTAATCTTATAATTCGATGTGCATATCGAGCAATATCCTCTTCGTGTGTAACTAATATTATTGTATTTCCTTTTTTATGAATTTCGTCTATCAATTTCATAATTTCAACTGAAGTTTTTGAATCAAGATTTCCAGTTGGTTCGTCAGCCAAAATAATTGATGGATGGTTTACTAATGCTCTGGCAACTGCCACACGCTGCCTTTGACCTCCAGAAAGTTCGTTAGGTTTGTGAGTTTTACGGTCGCTTAATCCAACACTGTCTAAAACATCGTTAGCTCTAATAAGACGTTCGCTTTTAGCAATTCCTGCATAAATTAAAGGTAACATTACATTTTCAAGAGCTGTATAACGTGGCAATAAATTAAAAGTTTGAAATACAAAACCAATTTCTTTATTTCTAATTCCGGCAAGCTTATCGTCTGTTAATTTACTTACGTCTTTTCCGTTTAGAATATAATTTCCGCATGTAGGAGTATCAAGACAACCAACAATATTCATTAAAGTAGATTTGCCCGAACCCGAGGGTCCCATTATAGCAACATATTCGTTCTTTTTTATTGAAGTAGAAACTCCTCGCAAAGCACGAACAACCTCTGTTCCAACTCTGTAGTTTTTTACAATCTCATTGAAAGTAATAACATCATCCATTTTTCAAAATTATATGTAAAATTAAACATATTATTTTAGTATTTTTAAAAATTAAAAATATTGCAAAAAAATTAACTATTATTTGATATTTAAATTATTGATTTAATATGACTACCAAAGATATACACAATAAATTTGAAAGAATTCCAGTAAAAAATTTAGTTTCAAAACGTGATATTGGAATTGAAGCTTTTGAACTCGAAAATGGTTATTTAATGCTCGAAGCCACATTTCTTGACCCATACCATTTGATTCGACTTAACTTGCTAATTGACCCAAAAACCAGAACAATTATGACTGCAAAAAGCGAATTTGCCAACCATCCTCATGCAATGTGTCCGAAAGTTGCTATAAAAGCAAAATTATTAATAGGTTTAAAAATTGAAAGAGGTATTACAAAGCAAATTATGAGCAAAATAGGAGGTAGCGAAGGTTGTGTTCACTTACGAGAACTTGCTTTGGAAACTATAAATTTTGCTGCTACAGCTTTGATTGGATACAATGAGGGGTTCGGTTTAATGAGCCGAGATTTTAATATTTTAGATGAACATGAAAAATATAAATTATCTAAAAGCTTATTGAAAAACACCTGTTGTGTGTATAACGAGAAAGATTGCTAGATTTCTTATTTTTGAGTTTAGATAATTATGTATTTAAAACGATTAATACGTTATCAGTCCGATGTTTCTCTTTACCTTCATTTTGAATGAATTGAGCAAGTCAAATATGTATAAATATAACACTTCAACTTCGTTCAGTGAATCGCAATATAACCATAACCAAAAACCTCAAACCTCTCCTACTCCATCTCTCCACCTTCTTGCTCCATATTTGGCTTTTCACGCTTTTGTTTGTAATTATTAATTTTATAGCTTAAACTTAAATTTAACATCGGATACTTACTTTTAAATCCATCATGTACAATAAAATTATCTCCATAAGTATAAGAATCACTTTTCCAAGTATTAAATACATCTCGCATATTTAGTGTTACAGAAAGTTTGCGTTTAAAAAAATCTTGTTTTATTGCTATTCCAATCATGTAACTAGCTGATTCTTTTCCTTGTGCCTCAATTGTAGCAGCATCGTAGTTAGCACTCAATTGAATTCTTGTATCTGATTTAATTTTAATTGTCGAATTTATTCTGGCATTCCATGTGTTTGTTGAAGATGAAATGTCCTTATTGTATAATGTTCCATCAATACTGTAATTGAAAACATTTACAGATGAATTAATTGTCCACCATTTTTTTAAATCCATATTTAACATCAATTCTACACCAATTGCTTGGTCTTTGTTAATATTTTCAAAACTATAAATCATAATATTATTTTCGTTCAGACTACTAACTCTTTCGATTAAATTATTTGTTTGTCGGCGATATGTTTCTAACGATATAAAATGTTTTTCAAATTTAGCTTGGATATTTAACTCATAAGAGTCTGAAAATTCAGGATTTAAGCTTGGATTTCCTTTGCGAATCGTATATTTATCAATATAAAAAGTATATGGGTCGAGAAAATAATCTCTTGGTTGATTTATTCTTCTGCTATAACTTGCCTGTGTTTGAAATATTTTCGAGATTGGGTGTGAAATGTGTACTGAAGGAAAATAATCAAATCTATTTACAACGTACTTTTCTCCTGTAATATTTTGTTTAATAACTCTGTCTGTATATTCGCCTCTTAATCCAATCATAAATTCAAGTTCTTTAAATTTATTTGAATAAGTGGTATATGCGGCATGAACATTTCTATCTAAATTCATACTATTAAATAAAGAATCAATTTCTGACCAAGAATCTATATCATAGTTATATACTTCATTTGTATAATCAGTGGCTTTATTAAAACCTCTTAATTGATAACCAATTTCAAGTTTTGCATTTTTAGCAAATGGCTTTGTATAGTCTAATTTAACTTCTTTATTATTTGTAATGCCCAACTCCACAGACTTTGCATTATCGGGGTTAATATTTAACTCATTCCAATTATTATCTGTAGCAGTTTCGATTAAAGTG
>Ga0154360_1007_pt1 | contig 10753 bp, 10 predicted proteins | sample RifGroA2_FD_115888 | JGI IMG/M metagenome (GOLD analysis project Ga0154360, IMG submission 115888) | Bacteroidetes bacterium GWA2_30_7 | reverse complement strand
AAATTCAACTATAGTTGAAATACCTACATTAAATTCTTTTGCTAATTTGCTTAATCTTTTAATTTCGCCTTTTGACATATTGTTATTTGTTATTGAGTTATTTGTTTGAAGTTTGACGTTTCATGTTTGAAGTTGCTAACGCAGTAAATCCTAAATTTCTAAATCCTAAATCTTAAAATTCCTTATTCAAATTCAGATTTTAATATTTTCATTAAATCTTTAATTGTTTCTTCTTCAAGGTCGGTACGTTTTACTAGATCTTCAACCGAAAGTTCTAAAACGCTTTTAGCTGTATCGCAACCAATTGCTTTTAGTTCGTCGAGAACCCAGCTATCAATTTCGTCGGCAAATTCTTCTAAATCAACGTCTTCTTCGTCTTCGTTTGTTTCTCTGAATACATCTATTTCGTATCCTGTAAGTTGACCGGCAAGTCGGATATTTAAACCTCCTTTACCTATTGCTAATGAAACTTGGTCGGGTTTTAAGTAAACTTCGGCTCGTTTGCTGTCTTCGAGTATTTTAATTGATGTAATTTTTGCTGGACTTAAAGCTCTCTGGATGTATAACTGAAGGTTGCTTGTGTAATTAATTACGTCGATATTTTCGTTTCGCAATTCTCTAACAATTCCATGAATTCTGGCACCTTTCATTCCAACACAAGCACCAACGGGGTCAATTCTGTCGTCGTAAGATTCTACAGCTACTTTTGCTCTTTCGCCGGGTACTCTAACTATGTTTTTTATTGTAATTAATCCATCAAAAATTTCGGGAACTTCGAGTTCAAAAAGTCTTTCAAGAAAAACCGGAGATGTACGTGATAATACGATTAATGGGGTATTGCTTCGCATTTCTACTTTAAATACAACTGCTCTGAGTGTATCGCCTTTACGGAAATGGTCTGATGGTATTTGTTCTAATTTTGGGAGAATTAATTCGTTTCCTTCTTCGTCAATAATTAGGATTTCTTTTTTCCAAACCTGATAAACTTCTCCTGAAACGATTTCACCAATTCGGTCTTTGTATTTTGCAAAAATATTGTCTTTTTCAATATCGGTAATTCTTGATGATAAGTTTTGACGAAGTGCAAGTATTGCTCTTCTTCCAAAGTCGATTAGCTTAACTTCGTCGGCAACTTCATCGCCTATATCGTAATCTTCATCAATTTTTTTGGCTTCGGTTAAAGATATTTGTGCATTTGAGTCCACAACCAAACCATTTTCAACTACTTCGCGATTTCTCCAAATTTCAAAGTCGCCTTTATCGATATTAATAATTATATCGAAATTATCACTATTACCAAAAAGTTTGATGAGTGTACTTCTGAATACATCTTCCAGAACTCTCATCATTGTTTCTCTATCAATATTTTTCAGTTCTTTAAACTCCGAAAATGTGTCGATTAAATTAATGTTTTCCATTGCAGGTAATTCTTTATTTTATTTAAAACTAATAATTAATTTAGTTGTTTTTATTTTGTTAAATTCTATTCTAAGTAATTCTTTTACAATTTGTTTCTTTTTGCTTCCTTCTATTGTTTCTTTTTTTTCAATTTCTAAATCTATATATTCTGGTTCAACAGAAGTAAGCAATCCTGTAAGTTTTTTTCCATCTTTCAAAAGCACTTCTACGTTTCGAGAGATGTTTTTTTTATATTGGTTGAATACCTTAAAAGGTTGTGTTATTCCGGGTGATGATACATTTACTTCAAAAATTTCGTTTGCTTCGGGGAATTTTTCGACAAATTGACGATTAATTTTGACACAATTTTCAATAATAACACCTTCAAAAGAGTCAAAAAAGATGTCAATTTTGCTTTTTGAAACGTTTACTTCAACTAAAAAAAACTTAGGAACTGTAAAAATCTCATTAAGCCATGCTTCTATTATTTCCTTATTAATCATTTATTTACAATAAAATAGGGGACTTTTGTCCCCTACATCAATTGCCCACATTTCAGGTGCAAAACTAACAAAATATTTTTAAAATCAAAAACTTATGAGAAAAGTTTATTGAAATAATTAGTATTTATGTATTGTTTTAAATGCTTTAAAATAAAAGTGGGATGCCGGTTGTTCAAATAAATTTTTTTCTTTCAAAGTGTACAAGTTCTTTATTTTTTTTCAAAAACATGCTCTATCGAAAGATATTTGGTATTTAGGGCTATTTCGTGAAGATTATCATTTTTATCGAAAGTTGTTTTTATTGGTAATTTTCTGTTTTTCAAAAATTTTACTACGCTTTTTTGTGCTAAATCCCAAATAGTTTGTGGTTCAGTTTTTTTAACTATCGGTTTTGAATTAATTTCAGTGTTTTCAGTGTTTTCGGCAATTTTTTCCTTATTTCCTTCATTAACGACAAATTCAGTTTCAACTGCAACAAAATCAATTGATTTAGCTAAAACCATTGCTTTTTCTGAAAAGTTATTTATTGTAGGAATTTTTTGAATATTTTCTTTTTTTCTGATAATTACAGATTTTGTTTTGCCTGCAATTATCTTATTGTCTGCAATTTGATTGTTTATATGAATGTTGTTTGTTACAGAATCTGGCTTTTCAATTTTAATATTATTTGAGTTATTTGATAATATTTTTTCTGGTTCGTTGTTGTTTATTTTCAACATAAAATATAATAATATGCTTGCTGCAATTGCAGATGCAAACCAATAAATACGGCTCGGTTTTATTTTATTTATTGCATAATGCTTTAATTCATGTTTATGATTAAAAACAATATTTTCGTCAACTTTAAGTATCGTTTTTTTGTACAAATTGTATTCTTTTAAATAGATTTCTTGAGTGTTGACGAATTGTTCAAATTCAAGCTGTTGATGTTTATTCAAATCGTCTTCAATTTGAGCAACACAAAATTTTTCAAAATTATCTTTTGAAATAACTGTATCGTTTGTAATTTGTTTTAATTGATTTTTGGCATCAAAACTTATATTTTCAGGAATTAAAATTATTTCTTGCGAATACGCAAAAAACTCATTCTTGGCATCGACATTCGCTTCGAGAAATATAAACAATTCATCTATTTGACTTTTACTAAGATTTTCGTCGTAATAGTCAATAAAATATTGTTCGTAATTATCTCTGTTTATGTTCATTTCAAAAAAATTAAACTAATACTTCCATCGAACCAATATATTTTTTCAAAAAAGTTCTAGCTCTAAAAATATAAACCTTTACTTGTGCTTCAGACAAGCCTGTAATTTGGCTTATTTCTTCGTAGCTATAACCTTCGTAATCTCGCAATAACACTACAGAACGTTGGTCTTCGGGCAATAACGAAACTGCTTTTTCGAGAATTTCTTTCAGGTCTGAATATTGTTTATTGTCGGGCAAATAATAATCTGCCTGTTCGTCCATCAAGACCATCTTTTTTTCTTTTCGTATATAGTCAATCATTGTATGATAAGCCGTTGTAAACAAATAACTTTTAGCCTTTTGTGATTCAACTTTATTTACATTAATCCATAGTTTTTCAAACGAATCTTGAACTATATCCATAGCCTTATCTTTATCTCTAATGTTTTTTAAGATAAATCTATAAACATTGTCAGAATATAAATCAACTATATTATTATAATCCTGAGCATTCATTTTATAAAAACCTGAATATCAAATGCAAATTAATTAATTTTTACAAATATAATACTATGACGGTTATGCTAATCGAAAAGTTACAGCTAAACTGAAACATTTTTTTCAATAGTTCGGTATTTTTTTCAATTTGCATTTTTTTAAAAGGGCTAAAGCCCTAAATTTGAATATATTAATTAAGCCTACGACCTGAAGGTCGTGGCAATTTAAATAACTAATTTTCAAATTATTACAAAAATATACCGAACTATTGTTTTTTTAAACACAATTCATTTATCCAAATTTTTAATGATTTATTTCTATTTCTTTTATACTTTTGAATAAATTTTTTAAATAAAAATACTTAAATCTTATATTAAAAATGAACTTTCCAGAAAATTTAAAGTACACTAAAGACCACGAGTGGATTAAAGAAACAGGTAATGGTGAAGCCATTGTTGGAATTACTGAATTTGCACAAGGCGAATTAGGTGATATAGTTTTTGTTGAAGTTGAAACAGTTGGCGAAACTCTGAAAAAAGAAGAAGTTTTCGGAACAATTGAAGCCGTAAAAACTGTTTCTGATATGTTTATGCCTGTATCGGGCGAAGTACTTGAATTAAATTCAGAAATTGAAAGCACACCTGAGTTAATCAACAAAGATTCTTATAATGGTGGATGGATTGTAAAAATTAAAATGACTAACCCTGTAGAACTTAATGAATTAATGAATGCTGCTGCTTATTCAAAACACACAAGTCATTAAATGTTTCTAAACGTTATGTTTTTAGAAATCCCAAATTTCAATCTTCAAAAATCAAATAAATCTCAAATTGCAATTATTTAATATTCAAACGGTTTTGAAGATTGAAATTTTAAAAATTGGAATTTATTTGACATTTGTTTTTTGCTTTTTGGAGTTTTTTTACAACACTAAAGACACACTTAATGAAGATTTTAAGTAAATTCTTAAATCTATCATTAAAAATACTTAAATGGTTCTTTGGAATTATTGGACTATTTTCGTTTCTATTATTTATTCTGAGTTTCACAGATATTCCATATTTCGCATATCATTGGCTTGGAACATCAAATTCTGAATTAACCTGTAAACCAGATATTATTGTAATACTTGGCGGTGCAGGAATGCCAAGTCCTGATGGATTAATTCGCACTTACTATGCAACACAAGCGGCTCAACAATTTATTGAGGCAAAAATTATTATTGCACTTCCTTATAATGAAGAAGATAGTTTGTTTCAGCTAAATTTAATGGCTAATGAGCTTATTATAAAAGGAATTGATTCTTCTCGAATTCAATACGAACCACTTGGTTTTAACACTTATTCTCAAGCAACTAATATAGCTTCAACTTTTGCTATTCAGAAAAATAAATTATCGCTGTTATTAGTAACTTCGCCAGAGCACATGTATCGTTCTGTAAAAACATTTCAGAAAGCAGGATTTGCTAATGTTGGCGGCATTCCAACTTTTGAAAAACCGGTTGATGAAGAAAAAGTTCTGGATAAATCAAATACGAATGACATCAGAATTAAAAGTCTTTCAGTTAGATACAATATGTGGAGTTATCTGAATTATGAATTATTAACCTTGCGAGAGTATTGTGCAATAGCGTATTATAAAATGAAAGGATGGATTTGATAATTTTACTAAAATTGCAAGTGCACAAATTTTATAGCGCAGAATAGTTAGAATTTAATAAATTTTAATATTTTTACAACGCAAAATGCGTTACGCAAAGTGCGTTACGCAAAATGTGAAATCAAAAATTGATTTATGAAAGAGTTAAATCCCTTTTTAATAACTGATTACATCTCAACGGATTATTTTTGTAACAGAAAAATTGAATCTGAACGCATAATTTCAGCTATAGAAAATGGCAGAAACATTACTCTTTTATCAATTAGAAGGCTTGGAAAAACAGGTTTAATTAAACATATTTTTTATAAATTAAATAAAAAATCAAAATTACGACTTCTATATATTGACATACTTCCTACAAATAATTTGAAGGATTTTATTAAAGTTCTGAGTGATGCAATAATAAAAGATGAGCAAAAAAAATCTGGTAATTATTTAAGAAAAATAGCAAAATTAATTTCCGGCATTAAAGCAAACTTAACATTTGACGAATTTTCAGGCATCCCTAAATTAGAACTTGATTACAAAAACTCTTATGATGCAATAAACTCATTATCACAAATATTTAGCTATTTCGCAGAACAAAAAGAAAAATATATTATTGCAATTGATGAATTTCAACAGATTATATCATACCCTGAAAAAAATATAGAGGCATTGTTAAGAACAAATATTCAGCATCAACACAAAGACAATTTTATTTTTTCGGGTAGCAATAAACACTTGTTGACATCTATTTTTAGCGATTATGGAAGACCGTTTTATCAAAGTGCCGATTTTCTTGAATTAAAGAGATTAGACATTTCCGAATATTCTCAATTTATTGAAAATCACTTAACTATACGAAAACAAAACATTGATATTGATTTAATAAAAGAAGTAATCCAATATTTAGACTGTCATACTTTTTATGTTCAGTATTTTTTTAACAGATTATTCGAATTACGAGAAAAAAATATTACAAAAGAAACTATTGAATACTTAAAACATAATATTTTAATAGAAAAAGAATACATTTATTATAGTTACAGAAATTTAGTAACAAGTTCTCAATTTCAGCTTCTTGAAGCAATTGCAAAAGAAAAAAGTGTAAAAGAAACAACCTCGCATGAATTTATTGGAAAATATAAATTAAAACAAGCAAGCTCAGTAAATAGGTCGTTGAAAGCACTATTAGACAAAGAATTGGTATATTTTGAAAATTTGGAATACAAAGTTTATGATGTCTTTTTTTCAAAATGGTTAGAAAAATTGTAACTTATTATGCAACAAATAAAACTAAATCACATAAATGTTTATTCGTTCTCAACTCGAAAAGAGTTAATAGACATGGCAATTAATGAAAAGAAAATTCTGATTGCTATAAATGCTGAAAAAATTCTAAAAAAAGACTGCGCTCTTCAAAGCATTATTAATCAAAATATTGGCTATCCTGACGGTGTAGGTGCAGTTTGGGCATTAAAGAAAAAAGGCTATAAAAAAACAATTAAAATTCCAGGCGTTGAACTTTGGCTCGACATTATAAAAGAACTTCATAATGCTAAAAACTTTTATTTTGTTGGCTCAACTGATGACGTTATAAATAATACTGTAACAAAGCTTAAACAAGAATTTCCGGCAATTAATATTTTAAATTTCCGAAACGGCTTTATCAAAACAGACGAAGATAAAGAATTATTAATAAACGATTTAACTGAAAAAAAACCAGACATCGTATTTGTTGCAATGGGAACTCCAAAACAGGAAATTCTTATGGACGAACTCAAAAAGGCTCATCCTGCACTTTATCAGGGACTTGGTGGAAGTTTTGATGTTTATAGCGGAAAAGTAAAACGTGCTCCTAAAATTTTTATTTCGCTTGGCATTGAATGGCTTTATCGGCTTTTGAAAGAACCAACCAGAATTAAAAGACAACTAGTGCTTGTTAAGTTTTTTTGGTTATTGATAATCGGGAAAATTTAATTTTTGGAAATAAACCCGATACTATCTTTTATTTTAATTGTTTCAAAATCAAATTGATTTATTAATTTTTCATTAGAATATTTCAATATTTTATGCGAAGTTCGAGCAGTTTCTTTTGTAAACGATGGCGATTTTCCATTAAAATAACTTAAAATATATGCTGAACGCCAAGCTAATCCAGTCATAGTATTTGACGCATAAGTACTTGGTGGATTTTTTCCGATACATTCAGCAACTATTGAAAAAAAATCTTTCCAACTCAAATTTTCAGAATTAACGATATAACTTTCCGCACAAATATCAGATTCCATTAACAAAATCATTGCGTTTGAAACATCTCTCACATCGACAAATCCGGTACCTCCTTTTGTATAATATTTTAATCCTTTACGAACCAAATCGAAAAGCTTATTCGTACTTGTGCTTCCAATTCCCGAACCTAAAATAATTGACGGATTAACTATTACAGAGTTTAAACCCTCTGCGATTCCTCGCCAAACTTCGATTTCGGCAAAATATTTACTAATCGAATAATTTGAACTTTGACCAGAATCATCCCAGTAGGTTTTTTCTGTAATTAAACTATTATCGTTTGTAACCCCCAGTGCAGCAATAGAACTGGTATAACACAATTTTTTAATTCCTTTTTCTAAACTTGCATTTACTATATTTGCTGTTCCAACTACATTATTTTCGTATAAAGCATTTCTGTCAGATTTATTATACGAAACCATTGCAGCACAATGATATACTTTATTAACTCCATTTAAAGCCACGTAAATTGATTCGTAATCGCACAAATCGGCATTTCGCCATTCGATTTTTTTTAATAATTCGTCAGCATTTTTTGAATATAAATTAAATACGTGCTTAACATTCGATAAGCTGCTATTTTCACGCTTTATCGCTATTATTTTGTCGTTCGATTTAAGCAGATCGAATAATAGATGCGAACCTAAAAGACCGGTACCTCCCGTTACAAGAATCATTATTTATAATTCATTTGATTAAACAAACCTAGTCGAAATTTTGAAAACTACAAATTATCTCAAATAGATAAACTAATTTTAAAATCGTATCTTTACCATCATAAAATAATTATAATTGAAACTGTATTTTATTGTTTTTCTGATATTTAGTATTAGTGCGTTTTCTCAAAATAACGCAACTTTTTCTGTTTTAAACAATAATTCATTTTACAATTCGGAGAAATGGATTTACGAAAACTCTGACAAAGCAAGAACATCTGTTAAACCAGTTTTGTATAGAGAATTTGCAGATTCTTCAAAATCTGATTCTATCGAAAATAAGTTTTTTCAAAAGAACCTAATTGAGTTTAGGAAAAACAATACAAAAATTATTTTAAATCCTGTTATTGGAAGCATTTATTACAAAGGACTTAACAACAACGATATTAATCTAAACCAAGCAGGACTTGCATTAAATGTAAATTTATTTAAAAACCTTTCATTCTTTTACAGCCTTGTTTTTAATTATACAAAATTTCCTTTTTATTCCAGTAATAAAATTGATTCGTTAAATGTAATTGAAGGCGAAACCACAAACTTCACTAAAATTGGGAATTATTATTCTTATTTTAAACAAAATGCTTACATCTCATATTCTGCATCAGAATATATTAATTTTCAGGCAGGAATAGATAAAAATTTCTGGGGAGACGGCTATCGTTCATTATTTTTATCGGATAATTCTTCGGCTTTTCCATTTATTAAAACAACAGTAACTGCATGGAAGGTTAAATATCTGATAATGTACACATTTCTAAAAGATATTGATTCGAATAAGCCAACAATGGGCTGGAACGAAAAATATGCATCGATACATTATTTAACATGGAATGTTTTTAAAAATATGGACATAAATTTATTTGAGACAGTTATTTGGCGTGGAAGAGATTCGCTCGGCTACAGAGGTTATGATGTAAATTATTTAAATCCTGTTGTATTTTACCGCCCTGTTGACTTTTCGTTAGCTTCACCAGATAATGTAATTATGGGTGCCGGCGGAAGATTGAGAATTTTAAAGCACAATCATTTTTATGGACAACTTGTGCTTGATGAATTTAAATTAGCCGAAATAAAAGCAAAAAATGGCTGGTGGGCTAATAAATTTGGTATTCAGGCTGGTTTTAAATCGTATAAGTTTCTTTGGATAAATAATTTGTTTTTTCTGGCAGAATATAATTATGTAAAACCTTTTACATATTCGCATGGTAATTCTCTCGAAAACTATGGCTCTAGTTATCAACCGTTAGCACATCCGCTTGGAGCAAATTTTAAAGAATTAATTGGAATATTAAAGTACAATTTCAAAAAATTATCTGTTGAATTTAAAGGCATATATGCTCAAAAGGGTTTTGATACAGACAGTTTAAATAATGGTGGGAATATTTATCGTTCGTATGATGATAATAGGCATGAATATGGAAATTTTATACTTCAGGGAATGAAGGGCTCTTCAAAATATGCTGAACTGAAATTCAGCTATTTAATAAATCCTAAATGGAATAGCTCGTTTGAAGCAGGAGTAGCATATAAAAGTCAGAAAACGCCTTTATATACGTATAGAAATATTTACATTTTTGCAGGAATAAGGGCAAATTTGTATAACGATTATATTTTGCAAAATTTGTAAGTTCAATTTGGTTTCAGAGATTTCTAAAATCCCAACGACAACCATAGGTTGCGACCGTAGGTCTAATGTGAATAACCTCCAATGAAATTGGAGGAAATGATATAAATGTGTAGCAACACTGAAAGTGTTGAATATCTTTACTTAACCTTTTCAACTACTTCGTAGTTAAGTTGCATATTGATTACTAAACCCCCAATTTCATTTCGGCAGGCTCAATGCATCGCATTGGAGGTTATTCATGTTTAACTCTTTCAGAGTTTAATTTTTTCTGAAAGCAAATTAAGCTTACCAGAATTTGAACTAAACGAGGCTATCTTCCAAACTGTTGCTTCAATATCTTCTGAATATATTTTCCTAAAATATCAAACTCAATGTTTACAATTGTTCCTTTTTTAAACTGATGAAAATTAGTTACTTCGTAAGTAAATGGAATAATTGCAACCGAAAACATATCTTCTTTTGAATCAACCACTGTAAGACTAACTCCATTAACCGAAATTGAGCCTTTTTCGACTGTAATATTTCCAAGATTTGTATCGTATTTGAAATAAAAATACCAACTTCCGTTCATCTCTTTAATGTCGATACATTCGGCAGTTTGGTCAACATGCCCCTGAACAATATGCCCATCGAGGCGACCATCCATTTTCATACTTCGTTCGAGATTTACTTTATCGCCAATTTGCAATTTTCCAAGATTCGACCTGATTAACGTTTCGTGTATTGCAGTTACGGTGTAGGTTTGAGCTGTTTTTTTAACAACAGTCAGGCAAACTCCATTGTGAGCAATACTCTGGTCGATTTTTAACTCATTTACAAACGAACATTCGAGTGTAATATGCAGGTTGTCTTTGTCTTTCTCAAGACCAACAACTTTTGCTGCTTCTTCAACA
>Ga0154360_1151_pt3 | contig 10830 bp, 5 predicted proteins | sample RifGroA2_FD_115888 | JGI IMG/M metagenome (GOLD analysis project Ga0154360, IMG submission 115888) | Bacteroidetes bacterium GWA2_30_7 | reverse complement strand
GGACATAAATATTATTATTCCCATTGGAACAAGCGTTCTTACTGTAATTGCAACTTTAGTAATTACATATTTAGTAAATAAGAATACAGACAAAGGAAAACTGACTCGCGAAGTGACTACGTTATCCACTCAACTAGATAATGAAAGAAATAATCGCTTAAGCTTGGAAAGCCAACTCAAAAAAATCAATGTTGAAAATTTAAGCAACAAAAAAGTAATTGATAATCTTAATACAATTAAACTTAAATATGAAAAAACAAATGCTATATTAGAAAAATCTGCCGTTGTAAGAACTTTATCACAACCAGTAATAATTATGGGACCTAGAGGTGTTGGTAAAACTGCATTAGTTGTACAACTACATGCACCTTGGATTCATGAAAAATTAAAAGCGAGTATTGATCATAAACATAGTGAAGTGCCAATATTTGATTTTATTGAAAAAGATTTAACTAATCATTTCGCTAACTCCGATTTAAAAGTACAACTTCATACACATCTTGTATTAGATATGCATGATTTTCCTGGTGATTTTTCAGCACAAACTCAAATAAAAGAAACTATACTTGAACAAGCAAAAGAAATAAAATATCGAACAGGTAAAAACTTGGGTTTGGTTTTAGTTTGTATGTTTAATTCAGAAGAGGCAGGAATAGGAATTAGTGATGTTACACGACAATATTATAATGGTGATCTTTTTAGACAAATAAAGTGTTTTGTTACTGATGATCAAATTTCTATTGACAGGTTAATATTTGTCTTTAATTTTTTTGATAAATTAGAAAAACTTAAACCAGAAATGAACGGTTCATCCCTTAGGAATTATTGTCTTGATAAATTTAGTCCAATTTTTAACGATTTAAATCGTATTTGTAATCATGATAAAGTTTGTGAAATATTTACAGTGTTAGGTGGTGAAGAAATTGTTGTTGAAAATCGTGGTGGAACAGTGGTGAAGGGTGAATGTTCAAGGAAATTTGTTAGTTTTTTTGTTGATGAAATTAAAATAAAAGAAATTATTCCCGATTCTGCAACTAATAATGCATCAAAATATTTTATGTGATGATAATAAAACATTTTATAAAACTAAATATTGGTTCTAAAGGATACTGTCTTTATATCAAAAATGATAAAAAGTTCAAAGAACATGATTTGAATGTTTATAACGAACATGTGCCATGTAATTATATTTCAATTCAAAAACATATTGAAAAGATATTATTTTCTTATAAATTACCAGTTAGTATATCGTTTAATTTTGATAATTCAACAACTAAGCTAATAGTTGGGTTTGGTTTGTTTCTAAATATAGAAGACGATAAAGGACGAGAGGGTATCGTTTACATTCATGCTGTTGAGATAAATGATATAAATCATTTATATTCTGTGATATTACATTTTATTAAAGTATTATCACCTGCTTCAATAAAAGAGTTTTATCTGAAAAAACTAAACGATGTAGCAATTGGGAAAAGTGATGTATCATCAACATTAGAAAGTTTATGCAATAAACTTGAAGAATATAAATTTGTACAAAGAAATGAAACTGATATTGCTAATAAGGAACTTACATTTTCAAAGATAATTCATGATTGTTCTGGAGGTTCAACAATGGCTTGGTGGTTTTTTGCAGATTTGTTAAATAACAATAGCACAAATTGGGAAGTATTTGATGATATAGAATCTAATGGAAAACTTAGTACTCAATTGTTTCCTTCAATTAACAATGAATCCATAGACGCATCAGATCTCTTTAATATTGGTATTGGAAATAGGTTAATTGCATCAACCACTGAGCCAATATCAAATAGTATGAAAGAAGAACCTATTAATAAAGAAATTTATGATGGAATGGAAACTACAGATATTTCTGAAAAAGCCACAACTGATAATGAGACAGAAGTTCAGAAAAAAACACCTGAAATCAAGAAAATAATTCCATTTAATTTAAAATATTATTTTATTTTATTATTATCTATTATTTGTTTAATCCTTCTTATTATAAATAGTTTATTTATTAATTCCTTAATATCCGATGTTGCGCAATTACAGGATTTAACAAAAAATGGTAAACATCAAATAGAATTATTATATAGCGACATAAAAAACAATAAGAATGAAAAATCAAATGAAAATGGGAGTCAATTATCAAATGAAAATGAAAAACGATTATCGAAATTATATAATTATATAAAAAATGAAAATGCTCAAAATTTTATTAATAGATTATTGACTTCAATAAAAGGAAGTGGCAACAAATTGACAAAAGACGAATTAAATGCAGCTATACTGCATATTGACACTTTCGATATAAAAACAATTAATATTATTAAAAATCTTATAGATAATTTTACCATTTATGATAGCGATAGTTCTTCTAAATTAGATAGTAAAGAAATTATTAATTTAATCGAATTTGATGACTTATAACCTTTTTAAATACAAACTAAAAGAGGTGCAGAACTTAACACGATAGACCTTCGGAAAGACAGAAGGGCAGCCGATAACATGGGGTTGGGGCAATTGCCGATGCAGTGGTCTTTCAGCGTTGGTGTTTCAAATAAAATTTACAGCGGTTTGACATATTTGTGTTTCAATTTTCGGCAACTGCCCCAACCCCCAACCGGTACGTTAAAAAAAACCAATAATTGCTCAAGTGAAAATTTAATATAAAACTTTAGCCTAAGCACAACTAAATGCTAACATCAACCAAGACCCACCACATCCACGTTTCTATCCTCAATCTAAAAATCCTAACAGTTTTTAACCCCTAAAAATAAAACCAATAAAATTCAAAAATAATTAATTAATTTTAAATAATGTAATTGCCCCAAAATGCAATAACCATCTCGCTTATAGAATATCATTAAAACAAATATTTAATAAAACAATCCAACAATCCAACAATTTAATTTGTAATTCCAATTAATAAATTTTATTTTTGCTCAACAACAATAAAATCGTAAATCATAAATCGTAAATCATAAATCATAAATCTCATGGCAACCGACATCATCAACGAAATCTCAAAAAAACGAATCTACACTGGTAGCGATGTAAACATGCTCACAGCCACATCAACATTAGTCGAACTTGCAATCGCACAAAAAACTTTTTTAATTTCAAAACGACCAATATGGGCAGACCCATTCCTCCCAAACTTAAAAACACGTATCAATTCCGCATTTTCCATTCACTTAGGAATCGACAATGCACTTCAAATGCGTGAAGCAACACAAACAATATATAAACTACAAGCCGATACACTAATACTATTAGCCGAATTTAAAATACAAGTCGAAGAAGACTTTAAAAAAGATAAAAAACAAAAAGAAGAAATATTAACACAACTAGGATTCACAAGTTACTATAAACAAGTACAAAATAACAATCAAGAAGCACTCGTAAACCTATTATATCAATTTACAAAAAATATGTCGGCAAAACTAAAAACCGAAATCATAACCGCCGGTACAGTCGAAACAACTATAGATGATATAATTGCAAAAGCACAAACATTAAAAGACTCCAGCATAACACAAGAAACACTCAAATCAAGCCGTCCTGAGCTAACACAAGAAACAGTAAAAGAATTTAATCAAATATACTCGCAAGTAATAAGCCTTGCAAAAATTGCAGCTAAGTTTTTTAAATCAAACAAAACACTTAAAGCACAATTTTCATACTCTAAAACACTCAAAGCAATTACATCAGGTAAAATAAATCCCGAAACTCCCGAATCACCCTCATCACCCAATCCTCAATAAGATAACAAAAATAAAAAATTCGTCCTAATCCGTCTCATCTGTGTTCAATTACATTTTGCACAAATATGGATTTTACCCTTATGTTTTGAATCTTAACCTGTAAATCCTGTAAACTTGTACTGAATTTATTTCAGTATCCTGTCTAAATCCAGAAATATTGTGTTTTCCCCAGCAGTTCGAAATTTGTATTCGGTAGTAAAGCAAAATTAGTCCGTATAAATCAATTTCCGGTCGTTAGCAGAACAAAACCTGTCGTTAGAAATCAATTTCAGGTCGATAGAAATACAAAACTGTCAGTTCGCAGCCAATACCCAACCGTTCTAAACGACAACCCGACAGTTCGCAACTAATTTCTAGCCATTAGAAATCAATTTCCAGTCCTTAGCAGAACAAAACCAACCGTTAGAAATCAATTTCCAGTCCTTAGCAGAACAAAACTAATCAGTAGTTGCATATACGAGGTTCAACATAATTAAACCAAAACCTACCAAATTCCATATCCCATTTATATAGAATCTTTCTAAATCCTATAAATATGTTAATTAACATATAAAAAAGAAATCTATAATTTTAATTTCGTAAATCAAATTTATACGATATTTTCGTTTAAAAATCTTCTAATTAGAGTATTGCAAAATGTTTAATGCTAAATTTCAAATATTAAATTTTAAATATTACATCTTAAATCTTAAATAATATATGGCACCCTTTATTAATTCATCAATCGGAAAAAAAGTAATAATGAGTTTGACAGGAATATTCTTATTAGTATTCCTTGTTGTTCATTTAGGTATTAATATGTTGCTATTTGTAAGCGAAGATGTTTTTAATGCAGCATCTCATTTTATGGCAAAAAACCCAGTAATGTTTGTACTTCAACATGTTTTGGCATTAGGTTTTATTATTCACATAATATATTCACTAATTACATCCTACTTAAACATGAAAGCACGACCAATTGGTTATGCAGTTATTGACAGGTCAAAATCAAGCTCTTGGGAATCTCGAAATATGCTTATTACCGGAAGCTTAGTATTTTCATTTTTAGTACTTCATCTTATCAATTATTTTTTCAAAATGAAATTCGGTGATGTCGAAATCGAATCCGATTTTGTTCTTGTAACCGATTTATTCGGAGTATGGTATTACACTGCGATTTATATTGTAAGTTTCATTTTATTATATCTCCATTTGAATCATGCTTTTCAATCAGCATTCCAAACACTTGGCTTAAATAATAGCAAATGGTTAAAAAGATGGAAAGTAATCGGAACAATTTATGCTTTGATTATCTGTCTCGGATTTATATCAATAGCAGCTTGTTTCTTCGCCCGCTCAATAGTTTAACCATCAAATGTCATTCTGAACGAAGTGAAGAATCTAACAATTTAACAATACAACAATTTAACAATTTATGACAATATTAAATTCAAAAATACCCGAAGGACCAATTTCAGAAAAATGGTCAAACTTTAAAGCTCATTGCAATCTTGTAAACCCTGCAAACAAACGAAAAATTGATATTATCGTTATTGGAACTGGTTTAGCTGGTGCTTCTGCTGCTGCATCATTAGGCGAATTAGGATTTAATGTAAAAATATTCTGTTATCAGGATAGTCCCCGCCGAGCACATAGTATTGCAGCTCAGGGAGGTATTAATGCAGCAAAAAATTATCAAAACGATGGCGACAGTGTATTTCGCTTGTTTTATGATACAGTAAAAGGCGGCGACTATCGTGCTCGTGAAGCAAATGTTTATCGTCTTGCCGAAGTAAGTAATAATATTATTGACCAATGTGTTGCACAAGGAGTTCCATTTGCCAGAGATTATGGCGGATTATTAGATAATCGTTCATTTGGAGGTGCTCAGGTTTCGCGTACATTTTATGCACGCGGTCAGACCGGACAACAGTTATTGCTGGGAGCTTACAGTTCATTAAGCCGTCAGATTGCAAGTAAAACAGTTGCAATGTACGAAAGAAGAGACGTTTTAGATATAGTTGTTATTGATGGAAAAGCTCGCGGAATTATTGCCCGAAATCTTGTTACTGGCGAATTAGAACGTCATTTTGGACATGCAGTTGTTATTGCAACAGGTGGTTATGTAAATGCATTTTATCTTTCAACAAATGCAATGGGTTCAAATGGTTCTGTAAACTGGCAGGCTTATAAACGTGGAGCATTCTTTGCAAATCCATGTTTCACACAAATTCACCCAACTTGTATTCCTGTTCATGGCGATTATCAGTCGAAACTTACACTGATGAGCGAAAGTTTAAGAAACGATGGACGCATCTGGGTTCCAAAAAATAAGGAAGACGTTGAAAAAATCAGAGCAAAAAAACTATCTCCAAGCGATATAAAAGAAGAAGACAGAGATTATTATCTCGAACGTCGTTATCCTGCTTTTGGAAATTTAGTACCCCGCGATGTTGCATCACGTGCTGCAAAAGAACGTTGCGATGCAGGTTTTGGTGTAGGTACAGGATTAGCTGTTTTTCTTGATTTTGCAGACGCAATCAAACGATTAGGAAAAGCTGCCGTTGAAGAAAAATATGGCAACCTTTTTCAGATGTACGAAAAAATAAACGACGAAAATCCTTACGAAACACCTATGATGATTTATCCAGCAGCTCATTATACTATGGGCGGAATCTGGGTTGATTATAATTTGATGACAACTGTTCCGGGTTTATTTGCATTAGGTGAATGTAATTTCAGCGACCACGGAGCAAACCGACTTGGAGCATCAGCTTTAATGCAGGGACTTGCCGACGGATATTTTGTAATACCATATACTATCAGCGATTATTTAGCCGACCAAATCAGAGTTCCAAGAATTTCAACAGAAGCCAAAGAATTTATCGAAACTGAAAAGCAGATTAAAGAAAAAATTAACAAATTGTTTTCAATCAAAGGAAAACGCTCAGTTGACAGTTTCCACAAAGAACTTGGAAAAATAATGTGGGAATATTGTGGCATGGGACGAAACGAAGCCGGATTGAAAAAGGCACTTGAATTAATTCCCGCTCTCAGAAAAGAATTTTGGTCAGACGTTAAAATTCCTGGCGAAAATAACGAGTATAATAATGAACTTGAAAAAGCCACAAGAGTTGCCGATTTTCTCGAAATTGGAGAATTAATGGTACGCGACGCTCTCAACCGTAATGAATCATGCGGCGGACATTTCCGTGAAGAAATGCAAACTGAAGATGGCGAAGCAAAACGTGATGATGTAAATTTCGCTTATGTTGCAGCATGGCAATATAATGGTGAAAATGCAGAACCAACGCTTCACAAAGAACAACTCAAGTTTGAAGCTATCGAAATGAAGCAAAGGAATTATAAGTAATAAGTTTTTAATAGAATTTTATGATAAGCACATTAAACCTAACATTAAAAATATGGCGTCAGGCAGCACCTAAAGCCAAAGGAAAATTTGAATCGTATCATATTTCAGGAATATCAACAGATTGTTCGTTTCTCGAAATGCTTGATATTCTGAATGAAAAACTTATAAACGAAGGGAAAGAACCTGTTGCATTCGACCACGATTGTCGCGAAGGAATCTGCGGAATGTGCAGCCTTTATATTAATGGTCGTCCACATGGACCCGACGATGATATTACAACTTGTCAGCTTCACATGCGTAAATTTAAGGATGGAGCTACTATCACTATTGAACCATGGCGAGCCGGTCCATTTCCTGTAATTAAAGATTTAATTGTTGACCGAAAAGCATTTGATAAAATAATCCAAAGCGGTGGTTTTATTTCAGCTAATACAGGTGGAACTCAAGATGCAAATGCTATTTTAATAGCCCACGACGATTGTGAAGAATCAATGGATGCAGCAGCTTGTATTGGTTGCGGAGCTTGTGTTGCAGCTTGTAAAAATTCATCTGCAATGCTTTTTGTTTCTGCAAAAGTATCACATCTTGCGAAACTTCCACAGGGAAAAGTTGAAGCAACGAAACGTGCAAAAGCAATGGTCGCAATGATGGACGAACTTGGTTTCGGTGGTTGTACAAATACAGCAGCCTGCGAAGCTGAATGTCCAAAAAGTATTTCAATTTCACACATAGCAAGACTTAACAGAGAATATTTGTGTGCTAATCTGATGGATTAGAATTTTTACTTTGGTGTTTAAACCTAATCAAAAAGGCTGCCTTTCTCAAGACAGCCTTTAATAAATTGTTTATGTAAAGTTTATTGAACCACTATTCTACTAATCTTAACAACATCTCCACTTACAACTTTCACAGCATAAATTCCTTTAGGAAGTGTGCTGAAATCAACTTGTTTTGTTGTTGTTTCTGATGATAGTGTTTCGTTTAGAATTACTTTGCCTGTAACATCAATTATATTTAAAGACGCTTCATTTCGTAATCCTTTAACCGAAATATAGAACTTTCCGGTAGTGGGATTTGGGTAAATATTAATTTCAATTTGATTATGTGATATACTATTTTCCCCTAAATAACAATTATCACTAAAACTTGCCCAAGAATCAATATTTGTCCAGTTGGCAGTTGACCATGCTGCATTATCTACGTTAATGCATGTAAGATTGGGATTGTTTGTTGCTTGAAAATATAAAAAGTTGGCATTATTTCCATTTTTCACATTTAAACTTGTTAATTGATTATAGTTACAGAGCAATTTATAAAGAGCAGTATTTGCCGAAACATCTAAACTTGTTAATTGATTATTGTCACAGAACAACTGAATAAGAGCTGTATTAGCTGAAACATCCAAACTTGTTAATTGATTATTTATACAGAACACCTGAGTAAGAGCCGTATTAGCTGAAAGGTTTAAGCTTGTTAATTGATTATTGTAACAAAACAACTGAGTAAGAGCAGTATTGGCTGAAAGGTTCAAGCTTGTTAATTGATTATTGCTGAAGGACAAATCATTAAGTATCGTATTAGCAGAAACATCCAAACTTGTTAAAAGATTATTGTTACAATTCAAAGTAGTAAGCACAGTATTTGTCGAAACATCTAAACTTGTTAATTGATTATTGACACAACTCAAAAATATAAGGGATGTATTAGCAGAAACATCTATATTTGTTAATTGATTATCGCCAAAGTACAACTCATTTAGAGCCGTATCAGCCGAAACATCCAAACTTGTTAATTGATTACCGTAACAATTCAAATATGAAATCAAAGTATTCGCAGAAATATTCAAATCTATTAATTGATTATAGCGACAGTTCAAATAAGTAAGAGCCATATTGGCAGAAACATCCAAACTTGTTAACTGGTTATTGTAACAGTACAATGTATCAAGAGCTGTGAATGCTTCAATGCCTGTTAAATCGGCAATACTCAAGTAGCTTACATTTAAATAACCTGAAAAACTAGCTGCTTCATCACATTGAATTTCGCTATCACCATTTGTATTAATCGAATCATTACCAACCAAAGCTGCTTTAAAATTAGCATCGGGAATATAAACATTATCAAATACCAATTCCAAAGTTGCAACACTATCACAACCAACTGAATTTATAAGTGTTTGAGTGTAAGTTCCCGAAGTTGTATAAGTGTTTCCATCTGTCCAAGTGAATGAATCACAAGTTGTAACATTGGTTGTTGAGCTTGTCGAAACATTAATTGTTAATTCCAAACTAACTATTGAATCGCATCCATAAACAGTCAAAAGAGAATCATAATATATGCCTGCTGAATTTTGCCATGCACCACTTGCAAAGATGCTGTCGCCCTGACAGATTGAAATGTTTGTATCTATGTTATATCCCTGTGTTGTAATATTTAAGTCAAGATTAATAATACTATCGCAACCTTCTGAATTTACTAATACTTGTTTATAAAATCCTGTTGAATCATAAACAATTCCATTCAACTCATAATCAGCACATGAAATAATTGATAAATTCAAAACCGTAGAGTCTTTAATTGTCAGATTAATAATAGTTAATGTGTCATTATTTGTCTGATAGTATGTCCCTGTATTATTATAAGTGAATCCATTATAAAAATAACTATCACAAACACTATCTGTAACATATACAGTATCTGTAATTGTCAATGTTTGTCGAAATTCGTAAACAGTGTGCAATGTTTGATTTGTAATAACCGGAGCATTATAATCGAAATAAATATCTGCCGAATTTCTTATTTCGGTATTGTTTGGCAAATCAGGGTTTTGATTTACTGTAAATGTGCAAAATCCATGACTTGCAGCTTCATTAGCATTACTGTCGGGTAATTGAATATTATAAAAAGTCCATTCCAAAACTCTTGGACCATACATCTGGAAATTATAGTTATGACTTGCAACTCCCGGAACCACAGAGAAAATATCCAAATCCATATCCAGAGTATCTCTTACAACAACAGTAAATGCCGTATCGGTTCCTGTATTCTGAAAGCGAATATTATATTGCAACTGCTGATTGGGATATATATAATGATTTGCAGTAACTCCTGTTGGATAGCCGGTTTTATCGTTAGGGTCGTAACTTCCTGTAACAACTCCGCAATAAATATCAACAATCGGGTCGGCATCATCTTGTGGTAAAACATTTACCAAATCGGGTGTCCAGTTTGATAAATTACCGCAGGCTTCCACTGTTGCATTTGGGTGCGAATTTCCCGGATGTAGTGGATGTTGGTCTGCTTCCAACCTCCAGGTGCGACCATCACCGGCAAATGCAAATACAATACTTTCGCCTCCAACAAGTTTTACAGAATCAAGAATTGTATAAACTCCATCAATAAAAATGCGAACAGGTGAAAAGCAATCCATATTGCCATTTCCAAATTGTCCGGTATTTGTAATCACAAAATAAATACTATCGTTCTGGCAATAACCCTCAACTTGCAAACTCGATTTATCCCAAGGCAAAGTACAAGGTGTAAAATCTCCTGGATAAATCTCTGTAATAGTATCAAATACACAACTATCAGCAGGATACAAATTTGCCTCCATACAAAGCGTTTGTCCAAGACTTGCATTGCAACTAACCTGACAATCAATAGTAAAATTCACACACTGCCCCGGATTCAAAGTTCCAAGCTGAAAACGAT
>Ga0154360_1306_pt3 | contig 10869 bp, 16 predicted proteins | sample RifGroA2_FD_115888 | JGI IMG/M metagenome (GOLD analysis project Ga0154360, IMG submission 115888) | Bacteroidetes bacterium GWA2_30_7 | reverse complement strand
CTATTTTATTTGAAATTTCTTCTGTTTTTGCAATTCTTGAAGCCTCTGTCATTGTATCATTTAAAACTGCGAGCACCTTGTCTGTAACATCTTCCATTCTTACAAGAAAAGAAACTGTCATTCCTTCATTTGTAAGTTCTTCTTGTTTAGTTTTTGCCCAGAAACCATCTTTCAAATAATCGTTTTTTTCAGAACTATGTTCTTGAATTGATTCGTAACCACAATGATGGTTGGTTAACATTAATCCTTCGGGTGAAATAACTTCGCCGGTGCAGTAAAATCCAAGTGGGTCGGTAGATTCACCTAATCCGCCAATTGCATCTTTAAGGCTTGCATTATTTATATCGTATATTTGTTCGGCAGTAAGATTTAATCCTTTAGCTTTCATTTTATCGTAAATCTGACTTTTTATCAAAAGTGGCAACCACATTCCTTCGTCAGCTATAAGCGACAAGTTGAATATTAGCGAGATACTTACAAAAATTAATAATACTTTTTGCATAATTTTTTAAATTTAAAAAACAAAGTTAATAGTTTGTTTCAGACTTCTTATGTTAGGTGGATTAAATTTTTGTGTGTGCATTAATCTAATAATTCGGTATATTTTGAGATTGACTTCGTCGAGCTAAAGGTTGCTTCGTTCCTCGTAATGACGAAAAGTCTGGCTGTCTGCATGTTACGTCATTGCGAACGCAGTGAAGCAATCTCCTGATTAATAGTATTTTAAAAAAATATACCAAACTATTATTAATCGTAGTAGGGATAGTTTTTATCAAAATAATTAATTTTAACTAGAAAATGATATTCTCCTTTTCCACCCATAAAAGTAAATTCGACTTTAATTTTCATGCCATTATAATTTTTCCATTGGGCTTCTATAACATCATAGCCCCAATGCTTTTTTTGATATGGGTCGATAAAGCTTGTGTCGCCTGTAATTGTTGTATCAGGATTGCCATAAACTTTTGTAAAGTCAGCAATAATTTTTCTAGTTGCAGATAGGCAGTTTCTGAAATTTGTATCATTTATTTCGTCGATATATTTATCAAAATGAATCCAGTTCAGTGTATCATTTTTAAAACGATAGCCCCATTCGCCCTCAATTCCGTAAAGATTTTCTGTTCTGGAAAGTGTTATTGTTTTTTCATAAGTTGCAGATTCCATGTTTGGATAAATTTTCTTCACTTGGTTTATCGACATAGCAATTGTGGCTTTGGATTGCGAATATGTATTGAAGAATGCAGAAAATATTATGAGGGTTGTGTAAATAAATTTCATAAATATTAGATTGTGTGTTTTTCTAACTGTAAACATTTGGATTGTGCTTTTCGAGCCAATTTTCAGGTTTTTCTACTATTTTCCAGCCAAATTTTTTGTAAAGCTCATGAGCATCGCTTGTTAGCAATATCCATCGTCTAAGTCCTTGCAAATTAGGATGCGACACAACTGTTTCGATTAACCATTTTGAGAGTCCTTGTCCACGAAAATCATCTAAAACAAAAACATCTCCTAAATATGCAATTGTAGAAAAATCGGATATTATTCTGGCATAACCAATTTGTCGGCATTCGTGCATAAGTCCAAAGTTTAACGAATTATTAAAAGCGGTTTGAACTTTTTCGAAAGAAATATTTCTACTCCAATATGATTGATTTGCAAGAAAATTATGTATTACAAACAAGTCAAGCTTTGTATTATCGGTAGTAATTAAAAAATTTCCTTTGTTGATATTAATTGTTTCCATTTTTATATGTTGCTTTACTTAATTATAGTTCCAAAAGTTACAACTAAAAACAAAGGCAAATTGAATTTAGTCGTAGTGAAATCTGCATTTTGCTATTAGAATTTCGTCGCCATTTACTTTGTAAATTAATCGGTGCTCTCCGTCAATTCTGCGAGACCAAAAACCTTTATATTTATGTTTAAGCGGTTCTGGTTTTCCTACTCCTGAAAACGAATTTCGGGATATGTCTTTTAGTAAAGAATTTATTTTGGAAAGTATTTTCCTGTCGGTATTTTGCCAATACAAATAGTCTTCCCACGATTCATCAACAAATACATATTTCATTCGTCAATCAGTTCTTTAGAAAACGATGAACCATTTTTCAGTTTTTTAATAGCCGAATCAAGCCTTTTTTTATTTGTTTTGGAAGATAATTCGTGATTTGTTGCAAATAAAGAGTTGTACTCTTCTAATGACATTATTACAATTCCGTTGTTTTTACCTCTGTTAATTAATAGAGTTTCAAAGTTTTCTGTTACCTGATTCAGATAGCGTTTAATATCTTTTCTGAAATCGGAAATAGTTGTCGTAAGCATATTTTGAAATTTTATGTACCATATTATGTACAAATATATGTACAAATAGCTGAAAAGTCAAATTTACTTTTAATCTTTAAATGGTTTTTTAACAGTTAATGTTTATGCATTTCTCTGTTGGTGAAAACACCAACAATGGCACATCTTTTATTTTATCATTAATCTATGAAAAAACTTTCCTTTCTCAGTAAACTTATATACACCTGTACCTTGTTTTTGAATTATATCGTATGCTTCTAAAGTAGAAAGAAGGTTAACACTTATTTTCTGAGTATCCCTAACATCTGTTCCATTTTGAATAAATTTAATTAATAAATTATATTCATCTACTTGATATTGACTTTGTTTAATTTTTTGAGATAGATCATTCAATTCATTTTGGGATACTTCAGGAACTTCTTTTACGATAGGTTCAGAATTAAAATTAGATTTTTTATATTCCTCTAATTGTAAATTCAACTGTTTAATATCGTTATTTTTATTGTTAAGTAATTTTTCAAAACGCTCCTCTTGTTTAGAAATCAGTTCTCTTAAATCTATTGATTGCTCAATAGTCAAAAGCTGTTTTTTGTCAGCTATATTTTTTTGATCTTTTTTCCATTTGTTAAATTTTAAAGAAAGCCAAAAAGCACCATTTGAAAAAAAAGGAATTATGGTTAGTAATATTAATGTAGATAATAATGGATATGTTATTAAATGATGTGTCTCTGAAAAATTATTAATAATGTAATCAATTTTATTGCTTGCAATTTTTTCTTCAGAAATAAAGATTGTCAAGTAAATTATTTTCCAATTCCATAAAATCCACGAAAGAATTAGTGTTCCAAAGAATGGACTCGTTGTTCTTTCATAAAGAATAGAATTTAGCGATTTCTTAATATCATTCATGTGTTTGATTTTTTATTTTCTAACGAAGATAATGAATGTTTTGCAATTCAAAAATTATACTTTGTAATCCCTATCCTTATACTTATAATCGTTAGTTTTCAATAATTTCATAATTTCCACAGGGTTTTTCTTAACCATATTTCGGCAAGCACGGTAAGCAATCCAGTATGAGTTTTTGTCGCCGCTTTCGACTAATTCTGAAACTATTTTCTTTATTAAATTGGGCAAATGCCGTGATAAATCGCTTAGGTTATTTCCAACGGCTGTGCGAGGATATGCCGATTTTTCTTTAAACAAATGTAGTAGTATTTCTAACGAATAGTCAGGATTTTTATAAAACCATTTATTTTCTTGCACAGGGCGAAGTGTTTCGGCAACAAAGCGTCGCATATTCGGGTTTTCAGATTTAACTAGCTTTAAAAGAAACTGTTGCATTTCATTCGGATATTTTTTAATTAATCTTCTGAAAAACATTTGAGAAATTTCACGCATAATCCAATCGTCCGAAATTGCTGAACGTTCAAAGTAAATCAACACTTCTGAATAATCTTTTAATCCATAATTTGAAATAATTCCAAGTGCAACCGATTTGCTTTTATATTCTGAAGAACTTTCAAAAAGCTTTTTTGCAAAATCAAAAGCGTCAATATTTTTTTCACTACAAATGTCGAAAATAGAGTTGGAAAGCAATTTTACAATATGCACAATTCCGTACGAAATTCGTTTGTTTTCGGGAATTGAATCGTACATTTTGTCAATTATTTCTGTAATTTTTTCGGTTTGTTTTAAATCACTTTCATTTTGATTAAAGATTAATTCATTAACTGCGTGTTCTATTTAATTTGTAATAAGTTGCATTTAATTACCGAATTATTTAAGACCTATTTTTTGATTATTTTCCAGCATTTTAATCGCTTCGTTTAAACGCTTAATTTGAGTTTCTTCTTTTTTTGCAAACATTATCCAATTAATGTATTGTTTTTGATGCGAAGGAGCTAGTTTTTTGAAATTTTCGTAAGCAATCTTATTAGTTTTCAATTCAGATTCAAACTGTTCGGGAAGTTTTAATTGTTCAATATTAACTTCGTTCTTACTAAGTTTATAAATATCTATTCCTTCAATTTTTTCGAGTCCTGAATCGGCCATAAGTCCCTCTTTAAGAAGTTTTTGTATGCGAAGTTTATTCGAATCAGACCAATTGCTTTTTTTATTGCGTGGAGTAAATTTTTGACAATATTTTTCGCTGTCGATTGTTCTGACTGTGCTGTCAATCCAACCAAAACATAATGCTTCTTCAACTGCTTCATCATAAGTTACAGTTGGCATTTTTGTATGCTTCTTATAATAAACCAGCCAGATTTCTTTAACAGAATTATGGTTTTTTTCGAGCCATTTACGCCATTCCTGACGATTTTTACAGATTACGGTATTTGGATTTATCATTCTTTTACTTCCTCATTAGAATCATTATTTTTATTCAAATGTATTTGAATTCCAATTTCCAAAATATAACTAATTATTTCAGAACCATTACCCGAAAATTTAATCTTATCTTTATCAGTATCATTTACTATAAAACCTGATGCGGACCTCCTTATATAATATTGAAACATTGGTAAAATTTCAATGCCAACATTTTTGGTTATAAAATATGTATATCCCATTCCAATATTAAAATTAAAAAATTGTGATTTAGATAGATGATATTTTTTACTATTTGAGTTTTTCTCTTTTATAAAACTATTTCCAAATAATGGACAAATATGTGCAAAAACAGCATGTTTTTTAATTGGACCATAATATCTAAGGAAAGGACCAAGTTCTAAAGTATTACTGTTTTGAAAACTTATATAAGGTGAATATGGTGATGAAAATTGTTTTGAATAAAAATAACTATAGCCTGTTCCTACTCCAATTGCAAAGTTATTTATTACAAACCAACCTATTTTTGGGTTTAGTGATATATTAAATTGGGCAAGATCTTTATAATTGTAATAGCCATTACCACTGATATTTAATAAAATATCACCTTTGTTTGTTTGCGAAAAACAAATCGTTGCACAAAATATAGAAAATAGAATAATAAACCTTTTTTTCATAAATCAATGTTTTAAAATAATTAAAGCTAATTAGGAGAAATATCTTTTTCAGTCAATTTTTGAGATTCACTTTTTTTTGTCTTATTGCCTCTTTTTAGTGGATAAGTTCCCGGCAAAATTACTTCTAACAATTTTTTTCCCCATAAACCAAGCCTTACTGCACAAGCAAGTGATGCAAGGCTTAATAATAATGTATCAAAGCCATAGTTATCATATTTAGCAAAGAAAAAAACTACAGCCGAAAGAATTAAAATTAAAGTGCTAAATATTATTTTGATTTTGAGAAGTGGAGATAAGAGTGTTTTGAACCGGGTAAGCCCGTCAATTACACCTGAAATTATTGCTAATATTAAAGTAAATGGAAAAATTGTTATTGCAAAAATTAATACATTAAAAATAACTTCCGGATAAAAATCTGGAAAAATCATTTTCAACAATATCATTATTGGTATAAGTACAACAAATGTTTGCGATAAATGTATCGCAATTGGATGTAAATCAAACGCTAAGATTGTTTTTCGGTTGGCAGAAACTCTTTCTCTATAAGGTTCAAAAACTTTTCGCGGCATACCGCAAGCAGGACAAACATCGCCAAGTTTATCTGCTTCAATTACAAAACCGCATGGACGGCATCTTACTAATTCTTTCATAATTAATATTATTTAATTTTTATTTTCTCAACTCTCACAGCATGTCTTCCACCTTCAAATTGAGTTTTTAAAAATTCGTCAACTATCTCAAACGCAACTTTTTCATCAATAAACCTTGCGGGAATTGCACAAATATTAGCATCGTTATGAAGTTTTGCAAATTTAGATATTTCTGCATTCCAGCATAATGCTGAACGAATTTCTTTATGTTTATTTGCAGCCATATTAATTCCATTACCGCTTCCGCAAAATGAAAAACCTATTTCAACTTCTTTATTTTCAATTGCATTTGCAAGTTTATGAGCAAAATCGGGATAATCGACACATTGTTCAGAATACGTTCCAAAATCTATAGTTACTATCCCTTTTTCGTTAAGGTAATTTTTAATTTTTTCTTTAAACAAGTAGCCTGCATGGTCGCAAGCCAAACCTACTGATTTATACATACTATAATTTTTAATATTTTTTCAACATTCTTTAATTATCTGACTGCTATTTTTTTTGATGACTATGTTTTAAAACATAGCTGAAATCAAGAGTATTAAGGCTTTTAATAAAATATTTAATAATAAAGACAAATTTTAATAAATTAATTTTTTTATTTCATTTATGTATTTGCATATTGAATATTTCTAAATATGCAAGGGTTATTTTTCAAAATTATCTTCATTTAATTAACATCGTTTTAATATAAAATTCATCTAAATTTAATCCACAATTTTTTATATTTGCATTTATCAACCCATGTTAATATCTTTAATAATTAATTGGTATTCAAATTAAGAAACGATTAATTTATTGTTAATATCGGATTAAACTTTCTTAATATTGAATTTTAAAAGTAAATAAATAAAAACATATATACAGTATTAACAGGGTAATAATATCATCATTTATACAAATTTTAAAAAAATGAATAATAATAATAATATAAGAGAAAAAGGATTCATAGATATTAAACCAGATAAAAATATTAATTTAGTATCGGAAATTAAAAAATTAAAGATAGAAAAAAATGCTGTAATTCTTGCACACTACTACCAAAAACCCGAAATTCAAGACATTGCAGATTTTGTTGGAGATAGCCTGAAATTATCGCAGGAAGCAGCTAAAACCGAATCGAAAATAATAGTATTTGCAGGAGTTCATTTTATGGCTGAAACGGCTAAAATTCTTTCTCCAAAATCTAAAGTTTTATTGCCAGATTTAAATGCAGGATGTTCACTTGCTGACTCTTGTCCGACTGATGAATTTATAAAATTTAAAAGTATGTATCCCGACCATATAGTAGTTTCTTATGTTAATACTACTGCCGAAATTAAAGCCGAATCGGATATTATTTGTACTTCATCGAATGCGGTTAAAATTATTAATTCTTTAGCCCCTGAGCAGAAAATAATATTTGCTCCCGACCGTAATTTAGGAAACTACATAAATAGTGTTACAGGTCGAAATATGGTTATTTGGAATGGTGCATGTCATGTTCACGAAGAATTTTCGTTAGAACGAATATTAGAGCTTAAAAAAGAGAATCCTGATGCAAAAATAATTGCTCATCCCGAATGTGAAAAACCTGTATTATTAGTTTCAGATTTTATTGGTTCTACCGAAGCTTTGTTAAAATACACAATATCAGACAATAATAATAAATATATTGTAGCTACAGAATCTGGAATTTTACATCAAATGCAAAAAGCCAATCCTAATAAAACTTTTATACCGGCTCCACCAAAAGACAGCACCTGCGGATGTAATGATTGTCGTTTTATGAAACTTCATACAATTGAAAAAATATATAATTGCTTAAAATACGAACTTCCAGAAATTACACTTGATGAAAAATTAAGAATGAGAGCTGAAAAGTCGTTGATTAGGATGTTGGAATTGTCGAAGTAAAATTTTGATATTTAATATATTATAATTATATTTAAAAAAGTTAAACAAAATATTTATTATGAGTAATATAAAATTATTTGAAAGCAAACAAATTCGTTCTGAGTGGATTGAATCTGAGCAAAAATGGTATTTTTCAGTGCAAGACGTAGTCGAAGTTCTTACAGATAGTGCTGATGTTAAGCAATATATAAAAAGAATATTAAGCCGAGATGAAATACTTAAAAGCAACTGGGGTACAATTTGTACCCTAGTTGAAATGAAAGCAGCTGACGGAAAAAATAGAAAAGTTCAAGCATCAGATACTAAAGGACTTTTACGTATTATTCAATCAATTCCTTCACCAAAAGCAGAGCCATTTAAACAATGGCTGGCTCAAGTTGGTTCTGACAGATTAGATGAAATTGAAAATCCTGAATTGGCTGCACAAAGAACTCGTGAATTATATAAAGCTAAGGGCTATCCTGATGAATGGATTGAAAAACGAATGCGAAGTATTGCAATACGTGAAGAACTCACAGAAGAATGGAAAAATAGAGGTGTAAAAGAACAACTTGAATATGCTATTCTGACCGCTGAAATTTCAAAAGCTACTTTTGGACTTACTCCTAAAGAATATAAACATTTAAAAGGATTGAAAAGTCAAAATCTTAGAGACCACATGACAGACCTTGAACTAATATTTTCGATGCTAGGTGAAGCTTCAACAACTAAAGTAACAAGAGCTAAAAATGCTAAAGGATTTATTGAAAATAAAAAAGCTGCAAAAATAGGAGGAAAAATTGCGGGAAATGCTCTTAAAGAGCTAGAAAAAGAAAGTGGTGAAAAAGTAATAACATCTGAAAATTATTTACCTGAAACTAAAAAAATTAAAGAACTAAAAATCGTTGATTAGGATGTTGGAATTGCAAATATGAAGTTTAAAATTGTAATTATATTATTATTATTTTCAATTTATTGTAATAGTCAAAACGATACTACATTTAATGCGGTTAAGCTGAATATTTCAAAATTATTAATTAATGAACTTAATTTATCGTTTGAGCATAAGTATTTTAATAATGCATTTGAAATTTGTGTAGGATATGTTTACCCAGCTAAATATATTGGTTTGATTACTAATGATTTAATAAATTCTTATGGAATTGAACCAATTTATTATTTTAAAGGTTTTACATCAAGTATAAGTTATAAAATATATTTTAATAAATACAATTATAGAAATTTATACTTTAGTTTATCTGTTTTATATAAAAATGTAGCTTTTGATAATAAATGGATTTCAGATGGAAGTGGTTCTGATTATGCTCCAGACATGTATGTTTCTCAAAAAAGAAAAATATATGGAGGGATTTTAAAATGTGGTATTTTATTAGGTCGAAAAAAGCATAGTTTTTATGAAGCTTACGTTGGAATAGGTGTTAAAATTTTAAATTCTAATACTGAATATCATTATTATACTGTAGGTCCACATGAAAATGATCATTATTATTATAATGGTTCGCCTAATTTTCATACATTAAAATATGATAATGGAATATATAATTATCCTTATATAAATTTTGGTATTAAGTATGGATTTGGTTGGTAATAACTTTTAATTTAAATTTTTAAATTGATGAAACGAATAATAAATAATTTTATATACTTTTTGTTTATTATTGAATTTGCATTGTTAGTAAATTCATGTAAAAATGACAATGAAGAAGATTTAAAAATTTGTGATACAACAAATGTTAGTTACTCGTCTATAAAAACAATTTTTGATAATAATTGCGTTCGTTGCCATAACGACCAAATTAATAACAACGACATTCTTCTTAATACTTATGAAAATGCCAAAACTGCCGCAGAATCAGGTCTTTTATATAAAGCTGTAAATCATTTATCTGGTGCTACGCCAATGCCTTATCAATTGCCAAAATTAGAAAATTGTGAAGTTCGTAAAATTTCCATTTGGATTGAAACTAATACACCCGAATAATTATTATAAAATATGCTTAAATTTTTATTTTTAATTCTAATATTGATAGTAACTAAAGGTTTTATATTTTGTCAATCATTGTTAGATGAATTGAATAGTGAAAATAATAAAATACAAGATACTGTATTTACAAATGCTACATTTAAATCGACAAAAATTATTAACGGACAAAGTATAGAAACTGTAGGTAAAAATGAATTAAATTTTATTATATCTCATAGATTCGGAAATATTAATAGCGGAGTTCATCAGTTTTATGGTTTAGACCAAAGCTTTATTCGTTTTGGTTTAGAATATGGATTAAATAAAAAAATAGATATTGGTATTGGAAGAAGTCGAGAACAAGAACTTGTTGACGGATACATTAAAATTAAGTTATTAAGTCAGGCAAAAGGTGGGTATAATATGCCATTAACAATTACATTATATTCTTCCATCGCAGTTAAAATGCAAAAGTGGGTTAATCCTGAAGTAAATTATAAAAATATTCATCGATTATTTTATGTAAATGAACTTTTAATAGCCCGAAAATTTTCAGATAAAATTTCTCTGCAATTAGCTCCCGGATTCGTTCACAGAAACCTTACGTTAACAAAACAAGATAAAAATTTAATACCATATATTGGATTAGCCGGAAGATATAAAATTTCAAAACGAATTGCTTTAAGTTCAGAATATTATTGGGTTTATCCTGAGCAAACATCGTTTAAAATTTACAATCCATTTTCGGTTGGAATTGATATTGAAACAGGTGGACATGTATTTCAATTACATTTTTCAAATTCGAGAGGAATGCATGAAAAAATGATTCCCGAAAATCTTAATAATTGGCAAAATGGTGATTTTGGTTTTGGTTTTAATATTGTTAGACATTTTAATTTAAATAGAAATAATAATTTAAAATATTGATAATATGAAATTTAAAATAATTATATTAATAATTTTACTTCCTGTTTTTACATATAGCCAACTTTATAAAGTAAGCGAAGGAAGTGTGAAATTTATTTCGGATGCCCCCTTAGAATTAATAAAAGCA
>Ga0154360_1205_pt2 | contig 10878 bp, 2 predicted proteins | sample RifGroA2_FD_115888 | JGI IMG/M metagenome (GOLD analysis project Ga0154360, IMG submission 115888) | Bacteroidetes bacterium GWA2_30_7 | reverse complement strand
ATGCAGCTTTACCTTGATAAAGGGCTTCAATTCCGGTATTTAATTTAGTAAAATTATCATTATTGTCGTTACGATAAATTAATGAATATAATTTATAATCATCAATCCCATTTAGAAAAAAATCTAAATCTCCATCATTATCATAATCACCCCAAATAGCTGAACCTGACCTAACTCCCTGAATATTTAATTGAATATTTGTAAATATATTATTTCCATCATTTCTAAATATCAATGTTTTTGCACTAATGTAACCAGATTTAGTTATCAATAAAATATCCAAATCGCCATCATTATCATAATCGCTCCATGAAGCATTTCCATTACTACCGCTATAGAAATTTGCGTTAATATCAGTAAAAATTAAATTGTCATTTTTATAAATTTTTGTATTACCACCATTAATCAAGATGTCTAAATCGCCATCATTATCATAATCGCCCAATTCGCAAGACCCATAATAATAAAACAGTGGAATAGATGTAGTAATTAGTTGAAACGTATTTCCATCAACATTCAAATAAACTTTTACTCCTGCCGAACCGTTAACAACAATATCCTGCAAACCATCATTATTCAAATCACCAATGGCAGATGAGCTATTGCTTTGACCAATAAAATTATAATTTTGATATGTAAATGTTCCATCGCCGTTGTTCTTATATAATTTTGTTATACTTGTACTATTTGAGAGACCTGAAACAAAAATATCCAAGTTATTATCGTTATTAAAATCGCACCATTTTAAACATCCATTTTCAACTCCTGGAATAATTGTGGTAATTTCGGTGAAAATATTATTAAGGTCGTTTCTATATAATTTAAAAACATCACTTGTTTCATCAAAACCTGTAATTGCTAAATCTAAATCATTATCGTTATCATAATCACCCCATGCGACAGAACTTTTATATAAGCCCTGTAGTTGTACATTAATATCTGGTAAGTAATCGTAATTGCAATTTGTACTGAAATCATCAACAAAAACATAATGCTTTGTTGTATCTGAGTAATATCCATTATAGCTTACTGATAATGAAATTTCTTTAAATCCAGTATCTGCCCATTGAATATAATATGGACCTTGTCCTGTGCCATAAATAATGTTGCCACCATCAAAATCCCAAGTATAACTACCAATGGAGTCCACATTTCCTTTGTAAGTAATTAGCAATGTATTTTCTAAACATATTGTATCTGAGGCTAATTCAAAAATTGATGTTGGATTTACAAAAAAACTGTCGATATTAGAAAACAACGAACCCACATAACTATTATCAATTGTCTGAATTTTATAATAATACCAACCCATTGAAAGATTATTAATTACATAAGTTGTATCAAGAAAAGCATTTCCAATTGATGATAATTTTCTTTTTCCTGTTGTTAAATCTGCAAGTGGAGAAAGAATATTCATATCATTTTTTGTTGTTCCAATTCCAATATTATATGTTAATCCATTTTGTGGAGTTTCATTATCTGAAGATGGATTCCAACTGATATTAATTTTGCTGCCAATTTGATTATAACTTGTATTTTGAGGAGAATTAGGAGGTGTGTTATTATTTTCAAAATTATTTATATAATAATAAATGGGATTGTAAGAATAACTATTAGGATAAACAATTACATCCAAATTAGAATCATTGTTTAAATCAGCTAACGAAATATTTTTTAAGTCAGATGTGGGAAAATTCGCATTAATGTTAGTGAAATTTTCATTTCCTTCATTTAAGAATAATTTAATTTGTGAAATTGAGTTAGATAAATCATAACTACTGCATAAAAAATCCAACAACCCGTCACTATCATAATCACCCCATTTTATGGCAGTTGTACGTGCATAGCTAAAATCGCCAGAATTAATATTAAGATTTTTTTCTATGAAATTAAAATTTCCTTGATTTATGTAAAGAAGTGTCATATAAATTTCTCCATTATGACCGGTAATAATTATATCATTATCTTCATCGTTATCATAATCGCCTAAATCAATTGAAGTTTCAAAAGATACTAATCTTTGATTGAATACAAGTGTAAATGTTCCGTTACAATTATTTTTATAAATATAAGTTATATCTGAAGGATAATTTTCACGTCTTCCAGAAATAATTAAATCCGCATAATTGTCATTATTTAAATCTCCCCATTTTGCATTAGATTCATAAAATCCTACAATATCTGTGTCAATATTTTTAAAATTATCATTTCCTTCATTTTGATAGATAAATGAATAGCCTTTAGTATCAACTCTTCCAGATAAATAAATATCAAGGTCGCCATCATTGTCATAATCAGCCCATTCTGCACATCCATATTCTAATACTGGCATTGATGGTATTATAACCGAAAAATTATTGTAACCATTATTTTTAATTATTTTAATACTACTATTTTGGCTACTATAATTGCTGTAATAGAGTAATACATCTATAAACCCATCATGGTTATAATCACCTACATTAAAATTAGTGATATCATCCACCGAATAATCATCAATTATATCTATTGGATAAAAAGTACCATCGCTATTACTAAAGTAAATTCTTGCAACATTATTATAATTAGCATTATCTGTTCCTATTACAAAAAAATCTAAATCATTATCGTTATCAAAATCAGCACTTGTTACCCTCATATCATGCATATCAAAATCTAAACTGTCATTAACAAAACAATTTTCAATATATATCTGAAAATAAGCAGTATCTGTTATCAGAGTATCTTGAGTAACAAATAGTGAAATAGTTTTCATACCAGTATCTGCCCATTGAATAAGATAAGGTCCTTGACCAGTTCCAGAAGTAATAATTCCTCCATCAAAATTCCAATTATAATTTGCTGTTGTTATTGCATTTCCCTCATACTCTATTTGAGTAGGAGAATTAGAACAAGATAAATTATGGCTTGCTTTAATTATTGCATTTAAGCTTACAAAAAAGCTATCTGTAGTTGAAAATACTGAGCCTTCAAGTTCGTTATCAACAGTTTGAACATTATAATAATATTTGCCTACAGCTAAGTTTTTTATCATAAAAGTTGTATCTTCCTGTACATTTCCTGTGTTGGGAATTTTTTTAAACCCTGATGATAAATCAGACATTGGCGACACTTTATTTATTCCATTTAATGTTGTTCCTATTCTGATATTGTAGTTAAGGTTTGATTGCGGAGTTTCAATATCTGTTCCTGGTAACCATGAAATTATTTCTTTGTTATCAATCTGTGTGTAATAAGAGCTTGCAGGAGGATTTGGCTTATTATTAGAATTTAAAAATTCATTTTTGTATAAAATAGTTTTTCCAGAACTGTTTGAATCTACTCCGGTAATTAATATATCCAAATCACCATCATTATCATAATCGGCAGGCTCAATGGATGTTACGTAAATTTGTATAAAAGCCTGATTAATATTAGTAAATGTATTTAAGCCTTCGTTTCTGAAAATTGAAAAATAATCGCCATTATTGCCATATCCTGAAACTATAATATCTAAATCTCCATCATTGTCAATATCTGCCCATTTTGAAATTCCATAAGCAACACCATCTATGTTAGTATTTACCTCGCTAAAAACAAAATTACCTTCGTTTTTATATAATTTTGAATAATAATTTGTATCAATAACCCCTGTTAAAAATACATCTAAATCTCCATCATTATCATAATCACCCCAAGCAGTTGAACTGTAATATAAATTGGGGAAATTTGTATTAATATTATTAAAAGAATTACCATTATTATTAGAATATAAAAAACTTTGATTATTACTTATGTAACCAGTACCTGAATAAAAAAAATCAATAAAGCTGTCATTATTGAAATCACCAATTGAAGATGAACTATTTGAAACACCATATAAATTTGCCTTTATATCAGAAAAAGTGTTGTTTCCATTATTTTTATACACTCTCGCAATATAACCAGATGTATAACTATTTCCCGATAAAAATATATCCTGTAAACCATCTTTATTATAATCAAACCAGTTTGCACTTCCGTAACCACAACTAACCAGTCCTGAGGCACTGCCAATAAACGTATTACCATTATTACGATATATTTTTGTAACAAAATTATTATAATTTTGATCACCAGATATAAGAAAATCCAAGTCTCCGTCATTGTCATAATCGCACCATGAAACAATTCCATCGCTTATTCCTGTTGCCGTAAATGAAGTAACAGCAAATGAGTCTATACCATTATTTTTGTATATTTTGGTAATTTTACTTCCAGATGAACTTCCACAAATAAGTACATCTAAATCGTTATCATTATCATAATCTCCCCATGCTGCATAACCCGCATAAACATCTGGCAATCCAGAATTAACAATTGTAAATGTCTGAGAATAGGAATTGAAAAAAAATAATATTAAAAAAAACGATATGTAAACTGGCTTTTTCATATTGATTAATTTTTTTAATTATTAATTAGTACCCTTTTATAAAAATCCTTATTTCCGTCCGAAATTTTCACCAGATAAATTCCACTTTCCAGGCTTGAAACATTTATGTTTTCATTTAAAACCGACCTGTTTACAAACTTTTCATTAAAAACATTTCTTCCTGAAATATCGAAAATGCTTAGTGAAATTGCCTTATTGCCTGCGTTTTCAATAGATAAAATAAAATTTCCGTTGTTGGGGTTTGGATAGATATTTATTGATAAGTTTTCTCTTAATTCTTCAATTCCTGTAACGACAACATTTACAGTATAAGTTGCAGATGAGGCATTTTCTGCAATTACAGTATAGTTTTGAGAACTTGAAAAATCGTTTATAGTTGTTCCGCTAATTTGCTGAACATTATTTACAATAACATCAGTTCCGGTATGAGTAAATGTTGCAATCAGATTTGTTAGAATTGAACCGTATGGAACTGTTGCTGAAATAGTTTTGGCACTTTCGTTAATTGTTGCAACTACAGCGGGATTATAATTTTGGAAGCTGAAAGAGGTTATCGCTTTTTGGTTGCTGGCACCGCTTGGGGCGACTTTAATAAAAACAGAATATGTATTTATGCTACCGTCTTCTGCAATAACGCTATAATATATAATGTTTGTGAAATTTTGTGCTGCATTTGATAATGGTGAAATAGAAACTCCTGTATGAGTTATTGTAGGTGTTAAATTTGTAATATTTGTGCCATAAGGAACAGTAACGTAAATTGTACCATTATCATTATCAATCACTCCAAATGGATTTGGGTTTATCGAAAGAAATTTAAAAGAGGTTATATAATTTGATTCACTTGGGTAAATAAAAATATTATTGTAAATTGTATCGGCGATACCACACTCATTTGAAACAATAACTTTTATATTATATATGCCTGAATTATAATAAGTATGCGAAATTTCTGAAATTATTCCAGTTGTATCAATTATTGGGGAGCTATCGCCAAAATCCCAGGAATAAGATAATCCACCTGCTGCAAAAAAATCAATTTCATCACCTGCTCTATATGTAATGGAATAATCATAATTAAACCCACCATTTACCGGAACGTTATCTTTTATAGTTACTTGAATTGAATCGGTAAAACTATTTCCACAACTATTTGATAAAGTTAATTTGGCAATGTAAATGCCCTGCTGTGAATATTTGTGATATGAAACGTTTAACAAATAATTAAAATACTGGTATTCTTCGGTTTGTGTTGTGATTGTTCCGTCTCCAAAATCCCATAAATAACTATAACTATTTGGTGTTACAAAAAACATAACATCTTCATTTGTACAATGTTCAGTATAAAAATCACCATAAATAAAATCACTGCTATTTAGACTAATATTTTGACTTACTGTTATAGTAGTTGTTTCTGTTGATTGGTTTCCACAAGAATTTGTTGCAGTTACAGTTACAATGTATGTACCTGTTGATAAAAATGAATGTGAAATATTATTACCTGAAACATTTGAACCATTTCCAAAATTCCATGAATATGAATATGCTGCTGGCTCAGCTCTGAAAATTGCATTTTCATTTGGACAAACTTCCGATTGATTATCAATATAATAAATATATGGCGGAATATCAAAATCAATAACATTAACAAATCTGTAAAGTATTTTTTGGCTACCGCATTGATTAGTAATGGTTAATGTCATATTAAAACTACCAAAGGAATTATAAGTGTGAGATATGCTATTGCTTCCATTTTCAATAGTTCCATCGCCAAAATTCCATAAATAAGAACTGTATCCATTTTGAGCTGTAAATAGAACTGATTTTGAATCACATGAAGATAAAATATCTAAATAAATATCACTTTCAAAAACAGGCATATCTGAAGCAACTATTATAGATTCCGTAATAGTAGAATCGTTGCCACATTCGTTTGAAGCTGTAAGTGAAATTACATAAATTCCTTCAATAGAGTAATAATGTATTCCATCTTGTTGAGTGGTTGTTGTGCCATCACCAAAGTCAATTAATAAATTATCAGAAGAATTTGAATAGTATGAAAAATTTTGCTTAGGACATACAACTTGTTCACTTGTACCTAAATATAAATAATCGTTATACGGAATTTCAGTTGATATTTCGATATTATAAAATAATGTAGTATCGGCTCCACATAAATCTGTTAGTATTACAGAAACCTGATAAGTTCCAGAATTAGAATATGTGTGTTCCATATTGTAAGATGTAGTAGTTGTATCAGTTCCATCATCGAAATTCCAAAAACGTGAAATAATATTTTCACCATAAGCCTCAAAATAAATTGAAGAGTTTGGGCATGAAAAATTTGTACTAACATTTAAGTAGGCATAATTTATTATGGAGTTATTTGTTACCCTAACTGTTTTAGTTATAGTAGTTGAATTTCCACAGTAATTGGTTGCCGTAAATGAAATTGTATAAACTCCCTGATTAGTATAAAAATGTGTTCCAGATGAAGTAGTTGAGTTTGTTCCATCGCCAAAATCAATATAAATTTCAGAAATATTACTATAATTTGTGTAATAGTCGAAAGTTTGATTAGGACACACTACAGAATCAGAAACAGATAAATACATATAGTTTGAACCGTTTATTGTATCAACAACATTAACAGAAGTATATAAGGTAGTATCATTACCACAATGATTTAATAATTTCACAGAAACGTTATAAGTCCCAAGCGAAGAAAATGTATGATAAATGTTTGAATATGTTGTGTTAGTATCAATAGTTCCATCATCAAAATTCCAAATGCGTTTAATAATATCGTTTCCATTTGTATAAAAACTTATTTCTACATTTGGACAAATAATATTTTCTGAAACATTTAATGATGCATTTGTAATTGGAATATTGTCAACCACAGTAATTATTTCAGAACTTGAAGCCGTGTTTCCGCACTCATTGGTTCCTATTAAAGTTACAATATATTGTCCTATACTTGAATAGCTATGGTCAAGAAATACTTCGCCGGTAGTTCCATCACCATAATCAATCGTATAGTCGTAATTGGAATTATTGCCCCAACTTGAAATTGAATAATCAACTTCTTGATTAATGCAGATTATAACTGAATACAGATTTATAATAAAATCAGCTGATGCAGGCAAATCGTTTTCTACATAAATTGTATAATATAATGTTGTATCGTTATTGCAATAATTTGAAATTTTTACCGAAACCTGATAAGTTCCGATGGTATTATAAGAATGAGAATTAGAGCTACTTGAAGAAGAAACCATTGTTCCATCGCCAAAATTCCATAAATAAGATAAATCATTTGATGCATTTGCATAAAAATTAATTGTTGTATTCGGGCATACATTACTGTAATTCGCATCAATATATGCATTTATTACAGGAATATTTTCATTTACTTTAATTGTTTCGTAAACTGATATGCTGTTTCCACATTCATTTAATGCAGTTAGTGTAATTGTATATGTTCCTGTGGCTGAATAAGTATGTGTTCCCCAATCATCTGAACTTGATGTTCCATCGCCAAAACTAATTAATATACTTCCATTTGCATCTGCATGATAATCGAAAGATTGATATGGACATACTTCTGTTGTGTAAATATTCAGATAAACATTTCCCTGCAAATCGTCTGATACTAAAATAGTTCTTGTTATAGAAGCACTATTTCCACATTCGTTAGTAGCAGTTAATGTTATTACATGTGTACCCATAGTTGAATAAGAATATGAACCATAAGCTAATGTACTTGAGTTTCCATCGCCAAAATCAACAATAAAATTATTTCCAGATGAGCTAACATTATATGTGAAATTTTGATTCGGGCAAATTTCTGTTGAATAAATGCTTAAATCAATATAATCTGTAAATGGAATACTGTTAGTAACCAAAATAGTTTTTGAAATAGAAGAATCGTTTCCACAACCGTTAATCGCTCTTAAAGTAACAGTATAAGTGCCGGTATTTGAATAAGAATGTGTTCCAGAAGTTATTGTTGAAATTGTTCCATCACCAAAGTCAATGTACATACTATCATTTGAGTTTACACTTGAATTGTAGTTAAATAATTGATTTGGACAAACTTCTGTTTCATATAAATTCAAATATAAATATCCTGAATATGGTATTTCGGAAGTAACCAAAATGGTTTTTGAAATAGAAGAATCGTTTCCACAACTGTTAATAGCTGTTAAAGTAACTGTATATGTTCCAGTATCTGCATAAGAATGAGTTCCAGAACTTGTATTTGTAAATGTACCATCTCCAAAATCAATATATAAGCTATCATAAGAATTTACACTTGAACTATATGAAAATGACTGATTTGGACATATATTGGTGGAACCCAAATACAACGACAAATAACCAGAGTATGGCAAATTATTTTTTACATTAATTGTTTTTGAAACTGAAGAATCGTTTCCGCAAACATTTGTAGCAGTTAATGTTATTGTATGTATTCCTAAATCAGAATAAGAATGTTCGCCATAATATTGAGTGCTTGAAGTTCCATCGCCAAAGTTGGTAATAAAAGTATTTTCAGATGCCACATTAGAATGATATTCAAACGGTTGATTGGGGCAAACTTCATAATCATAAACACTTAAATAAATATAATCTGAATATGGAGCATTATTCGTAACATTTATAGTATTAATTATTGATGAATCTGCACCACAAAAATCTGTTGCAGTAGCTATAAATATGTAAATTCCAGTGTCTTGATAAGTATGATAACCATAACTTTGAATAGAAGATGTACCATCGCCAAAGTCAATATTTAAAGAGTTTCCATAGGAACTTAGATTATAATTGATTTCCTGATTTGGACAAATTTCATTTTTATTAATATCTAAATTTATATAATCTGAAAAATGTGTATTATTTGTAACTAAAATAGATTTAGAAATACTTGAATCATTCCCGCAAATATTTGTAGCTGTTAATGTTACTATATAAACTCCCGTATCCTGATAAAAATGAGTTCCATAATTTTGAATACTTGAAGTACCATCTCCAAAATTAACTGAATAATTATCTCCTGCTGCATCTATATTATAATTAAATTCCTGATTTGGACATACCGATGTTTCATTAATAACTAAGTACAAATAACCTAAGTACGGTGTACTATTTGAAACAATTATAGTTTTTGATACAGTAGAATCATTTCCACATTTATTAGTAGCTTTAAGCGAAACAATATATGTCCCTTCAGTAGTATAAGTATGATATCCATTGTTTTGAGTTGAAGTAGAAGTTCCATCACCAAAATTTATGGTATATGAATTATTATTTGTAGAACTATAATAAAGAATTGATTCATTTGGACAAATTGAAGTAACTTCGATATTCAAATTTATTGTTCCTAAATATGGTGTATTATTTGAAACAATAATAGTTTTTGAAACAACTGAATCGTTTCCGCAAACATTAGTTCCAGTGAATGTTATAACATAAGTTCCGATATTTGTATAGGTGTGATAACCACTGCTTTGCGTTGTTGTTGTTGTTCCATCACCAAAATTAATTAAAAAAGTATTTCCGCTTGTTATTGAGCCATTATAATAAAATGATTGATTTGGACAAACTAATGAGTCATTGATACTCAATGTTAATGTAGCAGAAAAAGGTGCATCATTTGAAACAATAATTGTTTTTGAAACAGAAGAATCATTTCCACATTGATTTGTAGCAGTCATAGTTATAATGTATGTGCCGGTATCAGAGTATGTATGATAGCCGCTGCTGTTATATGAATAAGTGCTATCTCCAAAATCAATAACTAAATAATTTGCACTTGTATTAGTAGTGTAATGAAAATATTGATTTGGACAAACTATTGTATTATTAAGAGTCAGTCTTAAACTATCAGAATATTGAAGGTTATCAAAGATATAAACAGTGTCCTGTAAAATTATTGTATTTCCTAAAGTATTTTTTAAAGTTAAACGAATTGTGTAATTTCCAACTTCATTGTATGTGTGAATTGTTGAATTATTACTTGAATTATGATATGTTCCATCGCCAAAATCCCAAGAATATGTTAAAATACTATCACCGATTACATTTAAAGTTATGTACATTCCAGGACATTGGGGGTTTTTACTAATAGTAAAATATTCGTCTGATTCTATACTTTTTTGCAAAATTACATTCGAATCCTGTTTGTTTATTTGTGCTGATAATGTAAAAAAACAGTTAAATAATACAGCTAATAAAAAGAATTTCAGGTATAAATTTTTCATAATCACTTTGATTAATTAATTTGATAATAGTCTATTTTCAATAGTTCGTTATATTTCTTCATTATTCATTTTTGTAAAAGGGCTAAAGCCCTAAATTTGTATCTGTTAATTAATCCACGACCTGAAGGTCATGGCAATTGAAATTGTTTATTTTCAGATGTTTATAAAAATATACCGAACCATTGCTATTTTAATACAACA
>Ga0154360_1002_pt1 | contig 10906 bp, 9 predicted proteins | sample RifGroA2_FD_115888 | JGI IMG/M metagenome (GOLD analysis project Ga0154360, IMG submission 115888) | Bacteroidetes bacterium GWA2_30_7 | reverse complement strand
CTATCAAATGGTATGAGTAAGGCAATAAACTTACAGATAAATCGTGTTCTGCAACAAGTTTATTAAGTGTTTCAGAATCGTCAACTGTCCATGCAAGCGACCTTCCATTTGGATGTCCGCCAATCATAGCGTCAGCTTTTGATTTAGTACGAGTTGCAACTGTTACCTGGAAGTTTTTTTCCAAAAGATAATGCACTATTGGTTTTACAACCATACCTGCACCGAGAATTAAAACTTTTTTCATTTAAATGTATTTAAAATTTTTGCGAAGATAAATCATAAAATATTATGCAGTATAAAAATATGTAAGTTTTTTAAACATGAATTATCCAAAAAATTAAAAATTTCTATGGCAAATAAATTAAAAATTTAATATCGAAAATGGAGATACATTGATATTTACGACATGATTTTTTTTCGGTTGAGAGATGTTGTATCTATTACAAATCCAATTTTCTGTTGTAGAAATATTCACTATAACTTGAAGTTTTAAAATTTATTAGCTACTTTTATAACTAATATTCATTCATTGTTTAAAAATATCAGGAGGTAACTACAATGGCAAAAAAAATATCAGTTTCTGACAATCATTTCAGCAGTCTCGAAAATCATATAATTGAAGTCGTATCAGGGAAACGACGATTTGAAAATGTATTTCAATCAGTTTCGAGAATGATTTTAAATGATAATAAAAACATCGAAAAAATAATCGTAAATGGAAAACTAACTTACGATTTCAGAGTTTTTCGTGATGGAAAACGACACGTTATTGGAATGTTCGACGAAATTAACAGTTTTGTTTCTTTCGTAAAAGATGCAGCCGAAGGAGGTTCATCATCCGAAATGGCATTCGTTCTTATTGGTGAACCCGGAAATGGGAAAACTTATTTTGTAGATTTTTTAAGTAAAATTTATCGTGAATTTATTGCTCTGCCCGAAAATCGCAGATTTAGTTTCAGATTTGTAAATCTTGATAAACTTGGTGGTTACGGAAAAATTACCACAATCGAATCACAAACTTATGAAGACCCTATGGTGCTTGCAATGAATATGTTTGATGACCGTTACCAGAATGCAGAATTTATTAACAAATTAGGTGCGAGTGAACAACAAATAGAAAAGTATTATATTAATTATAGGGCACTTGGAGCTTGTACTTATTATATTTTAGACGAAATTAGAAGTTATTGTAACGGCGATATTTCAAAAATGCTTGAATTTATTGAGGTTTTCTCAATTCCAATAAGCGAATCTCGTGGTACTTTAACCGGAAAATATGCTGCAAAAGATAAAATTACTTCTTCAGCAGTCGATTTGCTTGGAGAAGAGTCAATTACAAGGCTACTGCATATTACAAAAACCGATAATCCTTATCGTTTTGATTTGCGTCGTGGAGCTTTAGCTCGTGTAGCAGGAGGCGGAATTCATTTTGCAGACGAAATTTTCAAAAACAAAAAAGACTTAGTTCAGGTTTATCTTGGTGTTATTCAGAATCGTACAATAGAAATAGAAGGTTTCCGCTGGCCCCTTGATACGCTGATTGTTGCCACAAGTAACAATTCGGAATTTTCAAGATTCTTAGAAGAAAAAGAACAAGCTCCAATTGTTGACCGTTGCCGATTAACATATATGTCGCACAATACAAATTTCAGATTGCAGAAAGAATTGACAAACTTTGCAATAGGAAGCATAGAGAAAACAACATTTATTGGCGATAATCTTCATATTGACCCAAATTTGAATCATGCTGTTTCTGTTTCTATGATTCTTTCTCGAATGCCACAATCCGACAAATTAAGCCCAGTTGAAATGATGAAACTCTCTGCCGGAGATATTGCCGGAGAAAAAAGCATTAAAACATTGGCAGAAGTAATTGATGACTTAAACCGTGACCCGGATGTTACTAAACGTTTTGGTCAAAAAGGGCTAGGGCACAGAAACTTAGGTCGTTCTATTCAAATTTTACTAGAAAAATCGGAAACACAGGAAGGAAAATGTATGTATGCAGGAGATGTTTTCAAGGCTATCGAAAGCATTATTCTCGATTATGTTCAAGAACCTAACGACCGAACAAAATATTTAAACGATTTAAAAATTGCTAAAGGGCTTCATCGAGAAAATATTATGACAACAATTTTCAATGCATATATGGACGAACCAAATGCAGTAGAAAAAGACGTTTTGAATTATGTAAATATGATTGTTGGAATAGATGCAAAAAATCTGGGAACAGATAAAATATGGACTTATCAAGACCCACAAACCGGAAAATTAATCCCTTTGAAAATAGATGAAGCATTTATAAATAGCGTTGAAGAAAGACTTGGATTAAAAAGTAACGAACAAAAGCAAAGTTTCCGTACAACAGTTATAAAAATTTATGGTCAAAAAATGATAAAAGACCCTAATTATAATTTTATGGACAATAACGACCTTGTAAAAGCAGTTACTGATGTTCGATTAAAATCTGATATTGCAGGAGCGGGAAGTTTGGTTGGAGCTTTATCGAACCGTACAAACGAAGAAAATCAGAAGCTCTATAATCGAATGATTACTACGATGATTAAAAAACTCGGTTATTGTCAGACATGTTCACAAAAAACAATTGAATATTTCTGTACACAGGAAGATGCAAATTAAGATTGTTTGTAGTTTGTGGTTTAATGTTGGAAGTTGAGAGTTAAAAAATAGAAGTTAGAAAGTCTTTGTGTCTTAGTGCCTTTGTGGCAAAAAACAAATAAAACAATGCAAAAAAAACTCGAAAAAATATTAAAAGAATACAAAAAGAAAGGTATTGATTCTGCAACTGAATCAATTATCAAAAATGAAATTGAATTGCTAAAAGTTAAAAAGCAGAAACCTATTCTTAACTTTCATAATATCAACAACTTTTATCGTATTTCCGATTTAAAAGTATTACAAGAAGTTACACCAAAAAATCAAGATATTTCTCTTGCACTAAAAACGTTAGAAGACTTAATTGAACAGGATAAGCAGCGTGAAAAAGACGGTTTCCCTCGTCGTATCAGAATTGGTAAACTTATGAAACCAACAAAAGGAGGTAAAGCAAAAGTCGTAATTGTGCCAACTACCACCGAACCAAAACTTTATCATGACGATTCGGTTACTCAGGAAGATGAAGAAGGAACTGGAGGAGCAGGAGAAGGCGAAGAAGGTGAAGTAATCGGCGAACAACAAGCAGACCCAGAACAAGGTGAAGGCGAAGGACAAGGTGCAGGTCAAGGCGGTGGAACAGAGCATGATATTAGTTCCGAAGCATTTGATATTGGACGAGTTTTAACCGAAAAATTTGATTTACCTAACCTTAAAGTAAAAGGCAACAAGCGTTCGTTAACAAAATATATTTACGATTTAACTGATATTAATCGCGGATTTGGTCAGTTACTTGACAAAAAAGCAACACTCCGCCGAATAATAGAAACAAACATTATGCTCGGTAATATTCAGGAAAATTCTGAATTTAATCCGGCAGACCTTATTTCTACTCCACAAGACCACGTTTATAGAATTTTTTCTAAAGAAAAAGATTTTGAATCACAGGCAGTTGTCTTTTTTCTTCGAGATTATTCTGGTTCAATGCAAGGAAAACCAACGGAAGTTATTACAACTCAACATTTGTTGATTTACAGTTGGTTAATGTATCAGTTTCAGAATAATGTAATTACTCGGTTTATTTTACATGATACCGATGCAAAAGAAGTCCCCGATTTTTATACCTATTATAAATCAAATGTGGCAGGTGGAACAAAGGTAGCTCCGGCATTTCAGCTTGTAAATAAAATTGTAGAAGAAGAAAAACTTGCAAAAGATTACAATATTTATATTTTTCACGGAACCGACGGCGACGACTGGGACAGCGATGGAAAAGAACTTATTGATGAAATTCGTAAAGCACTTGTTTACACAAACCGACTTGGAATTACAGTTGCAAAAAATTCATGGGCAGCATCGAGTGCCACAACAGTCGAAAAAAGCATCGAAAATTCAGGGCTTTTAAAAGAAAAACCCGAATTAATCCGTATTGATGGTTTTGGTGCCGATAATGCATCAGAAGACAGAATTATTGAGGGAATTAGGAAGTTGATAAGTTAATTCTAAATAAAGTAACAACAAATGTTTTTACCACATAGACACAATAGAAACATAGATTTGCACATAGTAAAAAGGATAAATCTATGTGAAACCTATGAAACTATGTTACTATGCGATGCACTGAGTTTGTCGAAGTGTGGTAAAATCCTAAATCAATAAATCCTAAATAAAAAACATGGAACTAATTAGCCAACATACAAAAAAAATAATGGAAGAGTGTAAAGAACGTGCACGCGATGCAGGTTTACAATTTGCCGACGAAACTCTCGAATACATTGTTACAAACAAAGATTTGCTAGAACTTTCGCCAAAAGTAATGATTCCAACGCTTTACGACTATTGGGTTCACGATGTTGAGGTGTTGAAAGAGCAAGGGAAATACAAACTTTCGCCTCACAATCCTTACGAAACGGTAATAAATTCACGCCCAGCCATTTCGTTTTATAACGATAATAATCCAGATTGGCTTAACATTATGATTTTTTATCATGTGCTTGGGCATATTGATTTTTTTCAAAACAACGAACTTTTCCGAAATACATGGAACGACGATTTTGTAGGAGTAGCACTTGCCGACAAACGCCATATTGCAAATTTACGTACAAACCATGGTCGATGGGTTGACTATGTGATTGAGTTTGCCCGTTCTATTGATAATTTGGTTGGATATTTTGAAAAACTACACGATTACAATAATAAACCATCATTATTTCCATCAAAAAAATTAAGCTATTATTTTGAGAATTTTTTACAGGTAATTAAGAAAACACCTTTAAGTTTCTATTATAATGAAATTGACCGTTATAACGAACTTCTGAAACAAAATAAAAATGTTGCCGAATCGCTTTTCTTTTCAACAGTTAAAGAAAAATATCCCGAATTTCAGGCATTATACGAAAAACATGGCGAAGACGAAGACCCAAAATATGATGTTCTTGAATATATTATGGACAATTCGCCATTTCTGAACAAAGAAAAAAATCAGTGGATGAAAGCTGTAATTTCTATAGTTCGAAACACTTCGATGTATTTTCAGCCACAAATACGCACCAAAATAATTAACGAAGGCTGGGCAAGTTATTGGCATGATAATTTATTTTGCACCGACCCTCGAATTAAGGGACACGAAACCTCTTATGCTAAGATCAATTCAGGTGTTACTTCATTATCAAGAGTTGGATTAAATCCTTATGCTATTGGGTTACGGCTTGTGCAATATGTTGAAGATTTGGCAAATAAAGGAAAAATGGAACGTGAGTTTCAAAAATTAAATAACTCTGAACTAATAGAAAATTTCGATAAAAAAACGGGCAAAGGAAAAGAAACAATTTTTGAATTACGTAAGAACTTTTCCGACTTTACATTAATTAATACCTTTGTAAGTCAAGACTTTGTAGATATGCATAATCTTTTTGTAGTAGGTCAACGCTACGACGAACAACGAGATGTAATTCAATATTACATAAAAAGTAAAAAAGCCGAAGATTATAAGCAAATGCTTATTAATACTTTATATCATCCCCCAAGAGTTTTTATTGACAAAGAAAGAACTGATGAAAAACGCTTGTTTATAAAGCATACATTTGAAAGCAAACAATTAATTCAAGATTTTATTCCCGATGTACTTTTAGGAATTGAATTTTTATGGGGAGGCGAAGTAAACCTCGAAACAACCGAAATTCATGTAAAGAAAATCAGCAATCAGGAAGTATTTGAAAATTACAAAGTTTTATATACTGCTAAAGATAGAAAAGTTATGAAACAAAATGTATAATTTAAGACCTGACAGGTTTTAGAAACCTGTCAGGTCTTAAATACAAAACACAGCATATAAAGGAACAGAAAACAAATTATTATTCAGTCCAAAGTTTTTTACAGAAATTTTGTATGCTATTTCAGGTTTATATTTCTGCATATATTGAATTAAACTTTTAGCTCTTACATTTTCAGATGATTTCACTTCTATAGGAATAATCGCTCCATTTTTGTTCTGAATTATAAAATCAACTTCTGCTTTACCTTCCGATTCCCAATAATATGGAGTATATCCATTAATTTGTAATGCTGATGCAACGTAATTTTCAGCAATAGCTCCTTTTATACCGTTCAAGTCGAAAGGCTGAATTATTAAATTCTGATTATTAAGTCCTAATTTAGAACACAATAGCCCTGTATCTGAAAGATATACTTTAAAAAAATCGGAAGATGAAAAAGCTATCAGAGGCATTTCAGGCTTAGTACATTTCTGAACTTTTACTATAATTCCCGATGATTTAAGCCAATCAATAGAGCTTTCATATACATTTGCTCTAGCTCCCGATTTTATAAGTTTATATTGAAATTTTCGATTTTCTTTTGCTAATTGCGATGGAATACTATTAAATGCAGCCATAATTTTAACCGTTTCCATTGCTGTTGCATATTTAGCCATATCTGCAATGTACGAGTCTAAAATATTTTTTTGTAACGAAACAACAAAATTTAAGTCTTTATTTTTTATGTATTCATTAACTACCTGTGGCATACCACCCAAAGTAATATGCAATTTAAAAATATCCATAAAATGACTATGCAACGAACATTCGGTTCTGTTATTAAAGCAATTTTTAATAATTTCAATAGCTTCCTTTTTCCCTAAAGCCCATAAAAATTCCTCAAAATCCATTGGATATAAATGTTCAATTTGTACTTTGCCTACCGGAAATGAATATTGTTTACGATTTACTACAACTCCCAACAAACTCCCGGCTGCAACAATATGGAACTTTGGAGCATTTTCGGCAAAGTATTTTAAAGAAGTCAAAGCCCTTTCGCATGTTTGTATTTCATCAAAAAACAGCAATGTGCTTTCTTCAAAAATTGATTGATTTGCAATTAGTTGTAGCTTAGGCATTAATATGTCGGGACTAATGTCTTCTGAAAAAATGCTTTGTAATGAAGGATTGTTTTCAAAATTAAAATATACTACATTTTGATAATTTGATTTTCCGAAATTTAAAAGAGTATATGTCTTTCCAACTTGTCTGGCACCATGCAAAATTAGAGGTAATCTTAATTCTGAATTTTTCCATTGTTGCAATATAAAATCAATTTTACGTTCCATTTAGTGTTATTTATATACATTATTACGTTCCTAAAAGTGTAAATTTAATACATTTAATTCAATTAAATTCATTTTTTTAAAGTTTTTTTTCATTTAATTTTTCTTTGAAAATCAATATAAATAGTTTACATTTGTTTGAATCTGATAATAAGTTATTGTAAATGATTAAACTATAATTATAAAATATCTATCTAAATTAAAATTAACACATTCCAAAATGAATTAATGATATCGTTAAAAAAAATTTAAAACTCTAATGGAAATTATCGAATCAAATATTAATCATCTTCAAAAGCTTTGTAAACAATACAAAGTATTACGTTTATATATTTTTGGCTCAATTCTCACAAATAGATTCAGCGAAAAAAGCGATATTGATTTTTTGGTTGATTTTGATAAAATTAACATGTTAGATTATGCAGATAATTTTTTTGATTTTAAATATTCTTTGCAAGACCTATTTCATAGAAATATTGATTTATTAGAAACAAAAGCAATTACAAACCCATACTTAAAAAACAATATTGATAAAACAAAACAATTAATATATGGTTGATTACTACATAAAAAGTCTTATTTGCCACGAAGGCACAAAGACACAAAAAATAACAAAACAATATGCTGATAATTTTCAAGAAATTTAGTGCTTTAGTGTTTTCGTGGCAAAGAAAATCAGCGTAAATCAGCAAAAAAAAATGAAAAAATGAAAAAAACAAAAAAAATAGAACAACTTCAAGATGCTCAGGAAAAAGGAAAAAGACTTGAGGTTTTACTTACAAATCTGAGTACAGACATTAAAAAAGTTGAATCTCGTGTACCATTAACTTTCGATAATTTTTTACACGAAACATCGTTAAGGCCTCATCTGGTTTTTCGAAACATTTTTCAACTTTTTTATGATATGGTTATCGAATATATTGGCGAAGGTGAAGATGAATACGAAAATACCGAAGATTCTATCGGATTTATTAAGTACGATTGTTCAAATATGTTTGTTAACGATTGCGATGAACCTTTTTTTGCCGACCGGCTTTTTGCCAACCGCTTTATGAATCTTGCCAAAGGATTCAAAAAAGGAATTCAGAATAATCGAATTTACTTATTTGAAGGTCCACCGGGAAGTGGAAAAAGCACATTTCTAAATAATTTGTTACATAAATTTGAAGAATTTACTAAAACTCTTGAAGGAACAACATATTCAACTTTTTGGAGAATCGATATTGAAAAACTTGGAGGTATTGACTTAATTCAACATCTTGATATTCCTGAATCTAGCATACTTAATAATAATCATAACACTGATTCAGAATCAAAAAACGACCCGAATAAAGAAAAGAAAAAAATTCTGGAAATATCATGCCCATGTAATGATAATCCAATTTTACAAATTCCAAAAAAATACCGCAAAACTGTTTTAAATGAACTAATTACAGACAAACGATTTAAAGAAAAACTATTTCAGGAAAAAGAATACGAATGGGTTTTTAAAGAAATTCCATGTAGCATTTGTAACTCAATTTTTAACACATTAATGGACAAAGTTGGAAATCCTCTTGATGTTTATAAAATGATTTATGCCAGAGCTACAAATTATAACCGACAATTCGGAAAAGGAATTTCAGTTTATAATCCTGGCGATACACGTATGTTTCAATCAATTACAAATCCAACTTTACAAAATTTGATAAATGCGTTTTTTCAATCAGATAACATAAAATATATTTATTCCGATTTGGCTTACACAAACAATGGAATCCTGGCTTTGATGGATATAAAGGAGCAAAATATTGAACGTTTGAAATCGCTGCATGGAATAATAAGCGACGGGGTTCACAAGGTAGAATTTGTTGAAGAACAGGTAAATACGTTTTTTGTGGGACTTGTAAATCCCGAAGATAAAGTTCATTACGAAAATGTAAAATCGTTTCAGGATAGAATTGTAAATGTTAATGTACCTTATATTCTGGATTTTAACACCGAAGTTTCAATTTATATAAACAAATTTGGAGAACAAATTAAAAAGAAATTTTTACCAAGAGTTTTAGAAAATTTTGCAAAAATAATTATTTCAACACGCCTTGATGAAACTTGCCCTACAGCAAAAAAATGGATTGATTCAGAAAAATATATTAAGCATATCGACAAGGATTTATTCCTTTTGAAAATGGATATTTATACTGGTAAAATTCCGGGTTGGCTAAACGAAGAAGATATTAAAAAGTTCGACAAAAAAACTCGAAAAAATATGCTTCAGGAATCAGAATACGAAGGACGAAAAGGTTTTTCTGGCCGCCAATCAATAAGTCTATTTGGTGAATTTTATTTGAAACACCAAAATTCCGATAATTTAATTACTATGAATGATTTGAAAGATTTTTTTGAACAAAAAAACAAAAATTTTTCAAAATATATTCCTTCAGAATTTATCGAATCAATAGAAAATTTGTACGATTATAATGTTTTACAAGAAGTAAAAGAGGCTATTTACCATTTTAATAAAGAACAAATTAAACGCGATATTGCCAATTATTTATTTGCAGTAAATTTCGAATTTGGTGATAAAATTAAAAATCAATATACTGGTGATACTATTGAAGTTAGCGAAGAATATTTAAAAAATTTTGAGGCAATTTACATAGGCACAACTGCAACCCTAAAACAAAGAAAATCGTTCCGTGCAGATGTTCAAAATGAGTATGTTAGAAAAACATTAGCACAAGATATAAAACTTCATAATATGAAGCTATACGAAACCGAACAATTTATATCGTTGTACGATAAATACATCAAAAACCTGAAAGAAAATTCTTTAGTCCCTTTTATTAATAATGAAAACTTCCGCAGAGCATTACAAGATTATGATACATCGTCGTTTAATGCTTATGATAATAAAATTAAAAAAGATATTAATTTATTGTTAGAAAATTTGCAATCGAAATTTAATTATACAAAAAAAGGAGCTCTTCAAATCAGCATTTATGTTTTGGATAAAAAACTTGCTACCTCTTTTTAAAATTAAATTTATAACGAACTAATAATTGGTTCAAAAATAATTCGTCCATCGGTGTTGCCAAGTTCATCGTCCATTATTCTGAAGAAAGCGTCTTAGCTTTCTAAATGTTAAAAGTTAGCGAGGACGCTAACTTCATATTGGGGTTGAACGAAGGAAAAGGAATTTCTCACGAAAAAGTGCAAAAGAAAGTTAACAATCTTCTTGGCAAATAGTGAGAGAATATTTCATTTTGGAGTGTAATAAAATTATTGTAAATTTGATTATAAATAAAAATTAAATGACTGCTACTGCAATAAAAAAACAATTTGATGGCTACTTACCATTGTTGTCTAATAAGCAACAAACCTTACTTTTAGAAATGGTTAAAAGTTTTTTAAATGTTGATAATGATACTAAACGTATTACACGCAAACAATATAATAAAGAAATTACAGAAGCTGTTGCTCGAATTGAAAATGATAATTTTGTTAAACATGAAGACGCTCTAAATGAGTTATCTAAATACATATCAAAATAAAGAAGCTACCAAAGTAATTCGTGTATTAAGGATTAGACATACAAGCAGAGAACCATTTGGCTATTAATCTTTTCAAATATTGTTCGTAACTACTTCCAAGAAAACTTGCTAAGTCGAAAAAACGAGAAATTTTGGAATTTTTCATTAGAATTCTTAAATT
>Ga0154360_1217_pt1 | contig 10938 bp, 10 predicted proteins | sample RifGroA2_FD_115888 | JGI IMG/M metagenome (GOLD analysis project Ga0154360, IMG submission 115888) | Bacteroidetes bacterium GWA2_30_7 | reverse complement strand
CATCAGTCATTACTACAACAGTGGGAGCGGTGAGGTCGGGAAATACATCAACGTCCATATTGCTTGCTGTTTTTATGCCGACAATTATCAACACCAGCGAAAACAACAAAATAAAATATTTGTTGTTCAATGAAAATTTAATAATATTATTTAGCATAGTTGTAAGTTTTAATGAACGTGACCAGAGTGAGCATCTAAAGTACCTGTAGCCTGAGCAAGTTTGAGAAGTATTGCTCCTTTTGAAACTATTCGTTCATTATTGCTGATACCACTTATGACTTCGGTTTTCAAACCATCTGTTGAGCCTATTTTTATTTCCCTTTTCTCAAATAATTCGGGATTAACCTGAGCATATACAAAGTAATTACCTTGTTCTTCAATTAATGACGAATTAGAAATTGTTAAAGCATTTGTATTAGTAATGGTTTTTAAAAACAATTCGACATAACCGCCTTGAATAAAATTGCCTTTATTATCAATTTGCAAGCTAACGGAGATTAAATAATTATCGCTGTTTGCATTTCGACCGTACGATAAAATTTTACCATTTAACTCCTCCAGAGAATAAGTTTTTGAATCTTGAATTGTTTTAATAATAGCTGAATTTATTGAACCTAAAAACGGAGCATATTTTTGTTGCACATCGGCTTTTAATAAAAGTGTCAGGTTTTGCGATATGCTCACAATAGGTTGACCTGCTTCAATATATTGTCCGTTTTTTACAAATAGTTGTTTTACAAAACCACTAATTGGGCTTGAAACTGATTGTCCTGCTGCACTGAAATTTTTATTTAAATTATCATAAACTGTCTTTGCATTTTCATATTCGTTTTTAGCTTTTTGTAAATCTTTTTCAGATACGATTTTATCTTTTGCCAATTCTTTTTGTCTGTCGAAATCTGCTTTTGTCAGTTCGTAATTATTTTGAGCTTCTGAAAAGCGAACAGCAGAATTATTTTCAGCCATTCCATTGCCTGAAATTGTAAACAACGTTTGTCCGATACCAATATCTTTTCCTTCTAAAATATTGTCGCTTGTGAAAATTAAAATTCCGCTAGCTTTTGCAGATACAATTATTTCGTCGCCCTGCGCTGACTGAACCTGTGCCGATGTTTTTATAACTTGTCCGAATGGTTCAATTACCGGCAATTCTGTTGCAAATTCAATTTTCCAGATTTGTTCTTTTGTGAATACAATTGTGTTTGTTCTTGATGGAGTTTGTTTTTTTGCAGCTTCAATTGCAGATTTATCATCGTGATAAACAGTTATTTCGGGAGCAATAAGTTGGAATGAACCTTTTGAAGTTTTAATATCAAAGATTAATTTACCAGCTCCTGTAGTTTCAGGTTTTAGGTTAAAACTAAATATTCCGTTACGTGTCGGTTTTTCAAGTGTTTGGCTGATTTCTTTTGTTCCGACAATCAAACGGATTATAACACTTCCGCTATCAAGAGCTTTGAATGATGGCAAATGCGAAAAGTGCGACAACACATTTACGCTATCTCCAACAACAAAAGGGTCGGCTTCTGCAAAAACCTCAAAATCGTTGCTGTATGCAGTTAGTTTTAATTTTACTTCATCTTGTTTGTCACGCTTTTCAGTATCTTGATTATTGTTGCAACTTGCGAATATTACAGCAAGAATTGCAAATAAAAACATATTAATATTCATTGGAAATATTGTTTAAATTTTAAAAATTAATTACTTATGAATGCACAACAATTTTGCGATGATTCTTATATCGCAAACATTCATAATAAAAAATAAAATTTAAACAGTAGGTGGAGCTCGTAAACTTAAAGATGTATTTACGAAATTTGAAGTAGGTTTTATTAATGAAGAAAGTTGAATTTTAATATTTATCGAAATAATTGGCTCTTTTTCAGCATTTAACAGAATAGCCTGAAAGCCGTCAAATGAAGAATAATTATCTTCATTGTCAATATTTTTGCTTTCACGCTTCGAAATATTTGAAGAAGTAACAGTTAATTGCTTTAATAAACAAAATTCGAGATTGTTGCTGCCATCATGCTTATGTTCTTCTTTTTGTTCGAAATTAATACTGTGATTATCATCATATTCGCAATGAGATTTAACTATGCAAACTTCGGATTTATGATGATGGTGTGGAACAAAAGTATTAACCAACAAAACTATATTGGCTATTAAAATAAAAAAAAATGCAATTTTTTTCTTAATCATACCTTTAATATTATTGCAAACCTACTTGAAATTTCTAAAATCAACAAGAATCAAAAGTTAATATTTAATAATTTGACACTTTTGAATGGAATTTTAAAGTTAAAGAGGTTACACAAGCTTCTCCAACCTGCTTACATCAAGTTTTAAAAACACAAACAACAGAATAGTAAAAGACCATAAAGATGAGCCGCCATAGCTAAAAAATGGCAGAGGAATTCCAATTACAGGAGCTAAACCAATTGTCATTCCGATATTTATTGCAACATGAAAAAACAATATTGATGCTACTCCATATCCATATATTCGTGTAAACGGCGACTTTTGCCGTTCGGCTAACATAATCAACCTTAATAGTAAAAAGGTATGTAAGAGTATTACAACCAATGAGCCTAAAAAGCCCCATTCCTCGCCAATTGTACAAAAAATAAAATCAGTACTTTGTTCTGGCACAAAATCGTATTTTGTTTGAGTACCTTGTAAAAATCCTTTGCCAAAAAATCCACCAGAACCAATTGCAATTTTCGATTGATTAACATTATAACCGGCACCCAGTGGGTCTGATTGTAATCCTAATAATTCGTTAATTCTATCTCGCTGATGAACTTCAAGAACATTATCATAAACGTAATCTATAACAAATGTAAACGATACCGAAGCAATCATCAACATTATCATAATAAGCACATTGCTCATTCTTTTGCGAAAACAGTAAATCGCATAATAAATAGATGATGCTATTAATCCACCACTCAAAACATAATAAATATCAACATTATATCTTAGAATTGTTATAATTGCAAAAATTAATCCGCTAACTCCCAAATATATTCCGGTAGAAATAAGCAGTTCATTAATTTTTTGTCGCATAAAGAAAAATATTACCAAACAGATAATCATAAGAGTTATTAGTATAGAAAGTTTACTTACAATTAACGTTACAATAAAAAGTATAATCATTAATAATCCAAGAATAAGAAAGCCTCCCGAAAGTCCTTCTCTATATAAAACAAATATAAATGCAACATAAACTAATGCAGAGCCTGTGTCGTTTTGCATTAATATTAAAATAGCCGGAATAAAAAGAAAAATTCCAACAATAAATAAAGTTTGAAATTTTTGAATTTTAATATTAAAACTGCTTATATATTTAGCAACTACCAGATTTGTAGCAAATTTGGCAAACTCTGCCGGCTGTATTCGTATGCTCCCTATTTCGAACCACGACCTTGCTCCATTCACCTCCTTTCCAAAAACTAAAACTGATATTAGTAAAATTAAAAAAAAACCATATATTATGTATGCAAAAAACACATAAAATTCGCTATCTATAAGTAAAATTATAAAGATTAAGACAACTGCTGCTCCAATCCAAATAAGTTGTTTTCCATAGCGTTGTGTAACGTCAAAAATGCTATGATGCTCTTCGTTGTAAACAGCCGCATAAATGTTAATCCAGCCCATTATAATTAATAAAACATATAATAGAATTGTCAACCAATCAATATTAAACCAAAGATTTACTTTACGCTTCAATTAATTTTTTTTATCTGTTTATATTTTTTTTGACAGGATTTACAAGATTTACAGGTTTTAGCTTGTTAATCCTGTAATCCTGTCTAATCTTTACTTTTTTTATGAATAAAATCTGTTTCAATCATAGTTTTTTCTAAATCGGGTCGCTTTATGCTGTCTGTTAAATACTTTTCAATCATTAAACTAGCAATTGGAGCAGCCCAGGTTCCACCAAATCCACTATTTTCGACATATACAGCAATTGCAATTTTGGGGTCATCTTTTGGTGCAAAAGCTACAAATACTGCATGGTCTTCGCCATGAGGGTTTTGTGCTGTACCAGTTTTTCCACAAACAGAAATTCCTGGAATTCTTGCTCTTCGGGCAGTTCCTCCGGCATCTTCAACAACAGCTCGCATAGCTTCAGCAATAAATTCAAAGTATTTGCTGTTAACTTTTGTAAAATGTTTTTCTTTATATTTATCTAAAACTTTTGAGCTGCTATCTTCAATAGACTTAATCAAATGTGGAGTATAATAAAATCCCCGATTTGCATAAATTGCAGCTAAGTTAGCCATTTGTAAAGGTATAACTTCAACTTCGCCTTGTCCAATTCCGTTAGAATAAATTGTACTGAATGCCCATGCTCCGGCACCATACCATTTATTATAAAAGTTTACATCCGGAATTTTTCCTTTTTTTACAGTACTTAAATCTATGTCGAGTTTAACTCCCAAACCAAAACTATGAGCATATTCAACCCAGTCTTTCAGACCAAGTTCGGCATCTTTAAATCGGCTAGTTGATAAATTTCGCTGAATTATTCTGCTATAAACCGTGTAATAATATGGATTACAAGAAACCTGAATTGCTGTATGTAAATTTGTTGCAGAAGGATGATTGTGGCAGTTTACAACAGATTTATTGCAGGGGATTCCGGTATTTTCTGTAATTACACCTAAATCTAAACCAATCAACGATTCTACAATTTTAAAAATAGAACCTGGCGGGTATTGTGCCATTAACGCTCTATTAAACAATGGCTTTAAAGAATCAAGACTCAACGTAATATAATTTTTTGACCTTACTCTACCAACTAACAGATTTGGGTCGTAAACAGGGCTGCTAATCAATGCAAGAACTTCACCGGTAGATGGTTCAATTGCTACAACGCTTCCTACTTTATTTATCATAAGATATTCACCATACTTCTGCAATTCGGCATCTAATGATGAAATAAGGCTAGTGCCTGGAATTGCAATAGTATCAAGTGCTCCTGAAGAAAAACTTCCTTTAATTCGATTATGAACATCGACCATATAAACCTTAACGCCTTTTTTACCTCTTAGAATATCTTCGTAATAGCTTTCAATTCCACTAATTCCGATATAATCGCCTGACTTATAATAGTTATTATTTTTTGTAATTTTATCGTCAACTTCACCGATATAACCTAAAACATGGCCTGCTATTTTTTCAGGATATTTTCTAAGTGTTCGAACTTGAACATAAAATCCTTTAAACTTATGCAGCTTTTCTTGTAATTCGGCATAATCGTTTTTTGATAATTGTCTTAGAAAAATTGATGGTTTATATCTGGAGTATTTTTTACATTTTTCTATGTTTTCAATTACATAATCTTTTGTAATATTTAATGTTTTACAAAAATCTAAAGTATCGAAGTCCTTAACTTCTCTGGGTATAATCATTAAATCGTAAGCAGCCTCGTTATAAACCAGCAGTTCGCCATTTCTATCGTAAACCAAACCTCTTGCGGGATATTGAGTTTCGTATCTTAAAACATTACTATCTGCTGAATATTTATAGCTCGAATCTATTACTTGTAAATAAAATAAACGGATGATATAAATAATAATAATGGTAATTATAATTGCACCAATAACAAGCTTCCTGTCAAGGTATTGCTTCATTTATTTTTAAATAAAAGATAGTGAGTTAATAATATTAATATCATTGTAAAAATACTACTTATAAAAGCTCGTGAAAAGGTTAAAAAGAAATCACTTAATCTGAAAACTTCTAAATAAAATAGGAAGAAATGATGAACAACTGTAATTATTAAACTATATCTTATAAACCATTGTAAACCATAAAATTTAATTCTAGGAAGTGTTCCTGTATCGTAACCCTCGCGTGGTGCCATTATTTTTAATACATAAGGTCGAATAAATGCAATTAATAATGTTGCAGAGGTATGCATTCCTAACGTATTTGTGAAAGAATCGATGCTTATTCCAAGTGCAAATGCTGTAAATAAAATCAACCAGTTTGGCGTTTCAAAAGGTAGTATTATAATGAACATAATGTACAAATACGGATTGATTAATCCCGAAAATTGAATATTATTAAGAATTAATAATTGTACAAGTACAAACAAAATAAATCGACCGACATATTGAAAAAACAGACTAATCATTATTATTTACTTTGTTTTCTAATTCATTTTGTTCGTTCTGAAGCAAATTCTTTACAATATAAACTTTTGAAAGATTTTGAAACTCAGTTTCTAATTCAACATCAATATCGAAAAAATTACTCCCTTCGGCTTGAGTAAAATCTGATATATAACCTATCATAATTCCTGAAGGGAAAATGGTTGAAAAGCCACTGGTAACTAATGTATCTCCTTTGTTTAGTTTAACATGAATCGGAATATCGCTTAATTTTGCACGTTTCGGACTTCTTCCGTCCCAGTGTAACGAACCAAAAAAATTATTTCGTTTAATTCGTGTGCTTATTTTTAAGTTACTATTTAATTCTGAAATTACTGTGGAAAAATTATCTGAAACGCTTTTTATAACTCCCACAACTCCTTCTGAATTAATAACTGCCATATCTGTTGTTATTCCATGCTTAGAACCTTTGTTTAATGTTAAATAATTATCTTGCTTATTTACCGAATTATTAATAACCTGTGCTGGAATATAAAGATATTTTTGTTGACGACTTGAGTCTTGATATAAATTGAATGTATCTGAATAGAGAACAAATGAATCGAATCGCATTGATTTATAATAAGCATTTTCCTGAGCTAATACATCGTTTGTATGTTTTAACGAAAAATACTGTGTTACCGAACTAAAGGCTTTATATATATTACCCGTTATTTGATTTGAAGAAGTTATAATGCTATAGTTATGATAATTATTATTTTGAACAAGTAGTAAAAATGAGAAAATTTCTAATACAACAAAAAGAATTACAAAATGATAACGTAAAATAAATCTGAATAAACTTCTCATTTAGGTTTAAGATTTCATGTTTGAGGTTTGAAGTTTGAAGTTACATTGTTAAATTGTTGCTACGCTGTTAAATCGTAAATCCTTTTACCGCAAAGTCGCAAAGAATCGTAAATCGTAAATCCCAAATTCTAAATTTCTAAATCCTAAATAATTATCTTAAAAGGAACGAGAATTTATCTACATTTTTTAACGAAATGCCTGTTCCTCTTGCAACTGCATGTAAGGGGTCTTCGGCTACGTGAACCGGAATACTATGTTTTGCTTCAAGTCTTTTATCTAAACCACGTAATAATGCGCCACCACCGGTTAACCAAATTCCTTTATTATAAATGTCTTTGTAAAGTTCAGGTGGAGTTTGTTCCATTGCACTTAAAATAGCTGCTTCAATTTTGCTGATTGATTTATCAAGACAATGTGCAATTTCCTGATAAGAAACCGGTATTTCCATTGGCAGTGAAGTCATTTGGTGAGGACCACGAACTATAAAGTCGATTGGTGGGTCTTCAATATCAGGCAAAGCAGCACCAACTTTAATTTTTATTTCCTCAGCAGTTCTTTCACCAATTTTAATATTATGCTGATGACGCATATATTCCTGAATATCATCGGTAAAATCATCACCTGCAATTCTTAGCGATTTGTTACATACAATTCCACCAAGTGCTATTACGGCAATTTCTGTAGTTCCACCGCCTATGTCAACAATCATGTTTCCTTCTGGGGCTTCAACATCAATCCCAATACCAAGTGCAGCAGCCATTGGTTCGTGTATCATATAAACCTCTCTTGCTCCGGCATGTTCAGAAGAGTCTCGAACAGCACGAATTTCAACCTCTGTACTTCCCGATGGAATACAAATTACAATTTTTAAGGCAGGAGTAAATAATTTCGGTTTTGGGTTTATCATTTTAATCATTCCACGAATCATTAATTCTGCTGCATTAAAATCGGCAATTACACCATCTCTTAATGGTCTGATAGTTCGAATATTCTGATGCGTTTTACCGTGCATTTGACGAGCTTTTTCGCCTATTGCTATTAGTTTACCGGTGTTTGCATCAACAGCAACGATTGAAGGCTCATCTACAACAATTTTATCATTATGAATGATAATGGTATTAGCTGTACCTAAGTCAATTGCTATTTCCTGAGTTAAAAATGAAAATAATCCCATGTTATATATTTTTTATATCTTATTTACTTAGTTATACAAAATTGTTTGAGGTTTGAGGTTTGAAGTTTGTCGTCATTGCGAGGCACGAAGCAACTTTTAGCTCGACGAAGTCAATCCCTAACAAGCCTACAACAGATTGTTCCTCGCAACTCCTTGCAATGACGGAAATAATCATTCCATTCCCGAAAAATCGGGATAAATCGTAATTCGTTTTTAGTTGTGAATGTTTCATCAATGTTTAAAATGTCTAATTCCTGTTAAAGCCATCTTTATCTGATGTTTATTACAAAATTCAATTGTATCGTTATCTCTTATTGAGCCACCCGGCTGAATAACGGCTTTAATTCCAGCCTCATAAGCAATTTGCACTGAGTCGGCAAACGGAAAAAAAGCATCAGATGCCATAACTGCTCCATTTAAATCGAATCCGAAACTTTGAGCTTTTGCAATCGATTGCTTTAAGGAATCAACTCTTGATGTTTGCCCAATTCCGCTTCCCAGAAGCTGTTTGTCTTTTACCATAACAATTGCATTCGATTTTGTATGTTTAACTATTTTATTGGCAAAAATCAAATCGCTTATTTCTTCTTTATTAAATTTTGCTTCGGTAACTGAAACAACTTCCTCTGGATTAAGAACCTTATTATCTCTATCTTGCAACAAAACTCCATTTAAAATTGAGCGAAATTGCACAGCAGGTAAGGTAGCAATTTTATTAACAAGTATAATTCTATTTTTCTTTTGTGATAATAATTTTACAGCATCATTTTCGTAAGCCGGAGCAATTACTATTTCGAAAAATATTTTATTAATTTCTTCTGCGACTTCTTTGTTAATAACCTGATTTGTAACAATTATACCACCAAAAGCCGACACTGGGTCGCCGGCTAATGCTTTTTCCCAAGCTTGTTTTAAATCGTGGTCGGTAGCTATTCCACATGCATTATTGTGTTTGATTACAGCAAATGTTGGTTCATCAAAATCGTTAATCAAACCAACTGCTGAATCAATATCTAACAGATTATTATATGATAATTCTTTTCCGTTTAATTGGTCGAAAATATTGTTGAAATTGCCAAAAAACTCCCCTTTTTGATGAGGATTTTCGCCGTATCTTAATTGTTTATTTCCTTCAATTTTATAATTAAATGATGGCGATTCGGTCGAAAAAAATTTATTAATTTCAGAATCGTAATGAGATGAAACCTTAAATGCTAATCCTGCAAATTGTTTTCTGGTTTCAATATCTGTTTCAGCACCCGAATCAAGTATTGCACTTAATTTATTGTAATTATCTCTCGATGGAATAATTAAAACGTCTTTAAAGTTTTTTGCCGCAGCTCTAATAAGTGAAACACCGCCAACATCAATTTTTTCGATAATATCCTCTTCCGCAGCACCCGATTTTACTGTTTCTTCGAATGGATACAAATCAACAATTACAAGGTCAAAAACCGGTATCGAAAATTTTGATAAATCAAGAATATCCGATGTATTATCTCTACGAGAAAGAATTCCGCCAAATATTTTTGGGTGCAAAGTTTTTACTCTTCCTCCGAGTATTGATGGATAACCAGTAATGCTTTCGACCGAAATAACAGGAATATTCAGGCTTTCGATAAAAGTTTTTGTTCCGCCGGTTGAATAAAGTACTACTCCTAATTTATTTAATTTCTTAACAATAACATCCAGTCCATCTTTGTAATAGACAGAAATCAGTGCATTTTTTATTTGTCTTAATTCGCTCACTTTCAGTAATTTATAATAACAAGCACAAAATTATTAAAATTACCTGCATTTTTCAATTGCTTAAACAACAAGTTTAATGATTGTTAATAAATAATATGAATTGTTTATAACCGTGAATTGATTTGGGGTTTGCGTCATTGCGAGGCACGAAGCAATCTAATTTAGGATTTACGTCATTGCGAGGCACGAAGCAATCTAATTTAGGGTTTGGGACTTGTGATTAGCTTTTGACAGGATTAACAGGATTAACAGGTTTAATGAATTTAGGATTTACGTCATTGCGAGGCACGAAGCAATCTAATTTAGGATTTAGAAATTTAGGATTTGAAACTTGTAACTTCAAGCTATTTATTTTGTAAGTTTTTAACTTATACCGATAAGGAGTAGGAAAACGAAAAATTCCTATCGGCATAACTGTACTTCGATATTTCGACAAAGCTCAATAACCTTAAACTCAGCATATCAACTCTAAGCGAATTATGCTTTGCAAATTCACTAAAATTCAGTATAACAGATACAAACTATTAGGTATTTTACATTGAAGTTGCAAACTTCAATGTGCGGGGGTAATAATTAATTTCACGAAATTTTTATTGAAAGTGTTGATTATATGTTTTTTTATCTCTTTAATTTCCGTATTTTTGTAAAGAAATAAGTTTTTAAAACACAAAAAAGTTGTTTTTGCCATGAAAGAAGTTACTCTTTATATTCAGGAAAATAAATTCAAGTTCTTTATGGATATTGTAAGGAACTTTGATTTTGTTAAAGTGGGTGATGTTGACAACGGCGACACTAAAGAAACAATTCTTGCCAATATCAAAACCGGCTTGGACGAAATTAAACAAATTGAAAAAGGCAAGCTTAAAGCCCGACCTGCTAAAGATTTTTTAAATGAGCTATAAAGTTCTTACTACCAATAACTTTGAAAAGGAAGCAAAGAGGCTTATTAAAAAATATAGCTCTCTTAAAAATGAAATAGTTGCTTTGATTGACGACTTGCAACATAATCCAATGCAAGGTGCTCACGTTAACAATAAT
>Ga0154360_1307_pt2 | contig 10977 bp, 8 predicted proteins | sample RifGroA2_FD_115888 | JGI IMG/M metagenome (GOLD analysis project Ga0154360, IMG submission 115888) | Bacteroidetes bacterium GWA2_30_7 | reverse complement strand
TTATTAACGCTTTTTTATAAAATTCCATCTCCTTTTCATAATTTTTTTCTTTTCCATATATTATTGCAATTTGATGTAGAGTATTTGAAATACCAAAACGGTCGTTAAGTTCCTCTTTTAATTTTAAAGAGCGATTAAAGCATTCCATTGCACGAGTTTTCACGGTATCAATATCATCATAAATCCCACCAAGTGAATTAAGTGTATTGGCAATTCCTCTTTTATTGTTTATTTTTTCAAATATTAATAATGCTTTGTCAAGATAAGCTAATGCATCCTTATTAGATTTCATTTCCATATAAGTATTTCCTACATTGGCATAAGCATTTGCAAGCCCTAATGAATCGGGAATTTTTTCGCAAATTGGCAATGTTTTAAAATAATATTCCAAAGCTTTGTCATAAATCCCCTGATAATAAAAGTTAAGTCCAATATTGTTATATCCTTTTTGAATTATATTATCATCTTTATATTCTAATCCTTTTGCCAAAGCCTTTGAATAATAAAACATTGCACTATCATATCTTCCGGTAGTGCTAAAAATTATTCCAATAAGATTATTACATTTGGCTTCATCTTTATAACGTTCAAGTTTCTTTGCTAATACAAGTGCATCCTTTATAATTTCTAACGATTGTTCTGGATATGTTCTGAAAGATTCCCAGGTTACATCCATCATTTGTTTTAACTTAACGGTATCCGAAACATTTTGATTGATAAGTGATTTTAAGCTATCAAGGTTATCTTGTTGTGCAAAAGAAACAGTAATAAATATGAAAAAGTTAATAAATAATAGATTGATTTTGTTCATTGTGAAAACCTAAAAGATTTATTTTGATAAATGTATACGGTTTTTGCTTAAAATCAAAACAACTATTCTATACTACTGATAAAGAGCAATGAATTAAATAAAAGTAATTTACTCGTTATTTTTTTCAGGAACATCTTTTGGTTGTTCGGGTATTAATCTTTGCAGAGTTATATTCTTAAAAATGTCTTCGATTCGTAATTTTTTGGACATATCAATTTCGTCAACAAAGTTTTGAAAACCTTCAGATTCAACTACCATTTTATACTTTCTTTTAGGTAACAATACTAAAAGATATTTTCCATTTTCGGTATTTGTGCGATAAATTCCCAAAACTTCATTAGTTTGAAAATCAATTATTGAAATAGTAACTTTAACTATTGAAAAAACAGGGTCGTTTGTAGTAACTGTACCACGTAATACAATATAGTTTGATGGATGGTCTAGTAAATCTACAGAATAAATGTCTGTTTCGCCTATACCACCTTTTCTGTTCGACGAAAAATAACCTCTTTTTCCGTCAGGAGTTGCTACATAATAAATGTCATCTTTCACGCTATTAAGCGGATAACCAATATTTTCTGGTGCAGACCAGGTACCATCTACATTTAAGGTAGTTTTAAAAATATCGTAACTACCCATTCCTCGATGTCCTTTTGAACTGAAAAATAATGTTTTTCCGTCGGGATGTATAAATGGTGCATCTTCATCATAAGGTGTATTAATAACTGAGCCTAAATTTTCGGCAAGGCTCCAGTCGCAATTTGGTAATTTTGTTACTCGATAAATATCTTTTCCACCAAAGCCGCCTTCTCTGTTACTTGATATATAGATGTAATTATTATCTGGTGTTATACTTGCACTTGGAGTCCATGAGTTTTTAGAATTAATATCTGCTTTTATTTTTTCAGGAACAGACCATTTGCCTTCAATATTTTTTGATAAATAAATATCTCCTCCTGTTAAATCTGCATTTGTTCTATAAGTATATAATTCTTGACCATCTGATGAAATAGTAACACAAGCATCGTGTAGCTTCGTATTAACTGGTTCGGCTAAAAGTACGGGCGATGACCATTTCCCTAACTTATTATACGACACATATATATCTTCATAAAATTCGCCCAAAGGGTCTTTTAAATCGCTTGTCCCTCCACTTCTTCTTGAAGTGAAAAACATCATTGATTCATCTGGTAATAAAACCGGGGCATAATCTTGAAAAGTAGTATTTATACTATCACCCAATATCTGAAAATTTACACTTATTTTACTATTAATCATTTCTTTTGCGTAAATACTTTTGTTCATGTAATAATCTATTTCATTGTTAGAATATTTTTTTATTCCGTCCCAATTTTTATATTTTTTAAAGTAGTCTATTGAAATATCAAATTGTTCATTATCATGATTTAACAATCCTAGATAAAACCAAGAATCTTTATATTCTAATTGAGATTTTTCAAAATATTTATACGACTCTTGTTTATCACGTTTTGTGTTATAAATACAAATTGCAGTTTTATAAGTAGCTTCAATGTTAGTACTGTCGAGCTTTAGAATGTCTAATAAAACAGGTAAAGCCAAATGAAAATTATCGTATTGATAATAATATTTTACTTCTTCAAATTTAGCTTTAATTTGTTTTTTAATGTCCTTATTTTGAGCAAAAAGCATAGTTGTGCTGACGAGCATAACTAATATTATTAAATAATTTTTCATAACTAATATTTTATATTTTATTTCGTTCTACCATAATATCGTTCCTACGGAACTACTTTGTTCAAAATTAAAAAAAATTAATGATTATTTCTTAAAACAAATTGAACTTACCTTAATTCTAAATTTTTATTAGTAGAGTTTTATCTGAAAAAAAAATTATTTAACGCCAAGCATTTTGTTATAATCAGAAGTGTTTTTCATTAATTCAACAGCTTTTAAGTAAGCTTCATTTTTAATATTCATTATTTCATAAAACTCACTAGAGTCCCATAAATCTCGTGCTAATAGTGCTTTAAGCTGTGTACGAATATCTTCTTTTGATTTGTTATATTCTTCTTTATTCATGGGTAGTTTTTCTTTTTCTGCAAATGCGGTTAATTCGTCAAGTAATTTATCAGAAACCATATAATTGTCTCTATATTTTGCAAATTCTGGATGTTCTACCGATAATGCTTTTCTATTTTCATCTATATATGTTAAAACAAATTTGTTTAAAATACCTTTTCGAACTAAATCTCTGTAATATGAAGAGTAATTTGATGTGTCAATAGGTATGAAAAAATCTGGCATAATTCCACCTCCGCCATATACGTTTCTTTTTAGAATCAATGTTTTAAACTTTAATGAATCGGGAAAATGAATGCTATCTTCATTTGATAATTCGCCATGATTATATCTGTTAATAATATCTTTTGAATATTCGTTATAGCCACCTTCATAGTCTTTTTGAATTAAACGTCCGGTAGGGGTGAAGTATCTTGCAATAGTTAATCTAATTAATGAACCGTCTGGTAAATTAAACGGACGTTGTACAAGTCCTTTACCAAAAGTTCGTCTGCCTAATATTAGTCCTCTGTCCCAATCTTGAATTGCACCAGATACAATTTCGCTTGCTGAAGCAGAGCCTTCGTCAACTAAAATTATAATTTTTCCTTCGGTAAACCCTCCACTTGAAGTTGAGGAATATTCTTGTTTTGGGCTACTAACTCCTAGAGTATATACAATTAATTTGTTTTCCCCTAATATATTGTCAGCTAATTCGATAGCAGTGTTAAGGTATCCGCCTGAGTTACCTTGTAAATCGAGTATAAGATTTTTAGCACCGAGTTTTTTTAACTTGTCCATTGCCTGGCTAAATTCGCTCATAGTTGTTGCTGCAAAACGGTTAAGTTTAATATATGCTGCATCTGGAGTTGCCATAAATGCTGCTTCAATGCTATAAATCGGAATTTTATCACGTATAATAGCAAAGTCCAAAACGTCTTTAAATCCTTTTCTCCAAATGCCTACATTTACTATTGTGCCTTTTTCTCCTTTTAATTTTGAAACAACATCTTTATTTTTTATTCCTATACCTGCAACATTTTTTCCTTCAATTACAACAATTCTGTCGCCTGCTAAAATTCCTAATTTATCTGAAGGTCCACCTGATATAGGCGAAATTACTACTATTGTATCGTTAAGAATATTAAACTGAATACCAACTCCTTCAAAATTTCCTTGAAGGGGTTCATTCATTTCATCAACTTCGTCTTTAGAAATATAAATTGAATGAGGGTCGAGTTCTTTTAACATTCCTACAATTGCATTTTCTAATAAATCGTCTTGATTTACAGAGTCAACATAAAATGTTTTTACTAAACTTAAAACTTTACTGAATTTATAAACCTGATCGTTAAAGACTTGCGATTTTGTTTCAGTAGTTAAAATTAACAATGAAACAATTAAAATAAAGATAATTTTATACACAATATTTTTATGTTTTAATAAATAAAAAAATAAGATAGTTGCCTATCTTATTAAAGATGTAAATTTTGTAAAAATTCGGTTAAAAAGCAATTAATTCTATTTATTTTTTATAGAATTTCTTCTGCAACTTTAGCCGGCTCAGATTCTTTAGTATTTAATAAATTTACTTGATGAAGAATATTGTACCAATTAATAATTTTTTTCATATCAGAAACGTAAACTCTGTCTTTATCGTAATTTGGAAGAATTTCTTCGAAATATGATTTGATTTCATCATTTGAAGCTTTATGGCTAATAGATTGTTTTCCTTTTTCTTTTTCGAACATGTTTTTTAAAACAGTTTTTAAAGGAACTTCTTCTTCGTCAGTGTATATAGCAATATCGTCTAATGCACTTATTTTTGTTGATGCATAAGCCGGCATTCGAGTTTTATCAATTAACGACTCAACTATAATACTGTTTTTAGCTTGTGAAATAAGTTTGAAAAGTCCTTGATGACCCGAAATTGCTAATATTCCTTTTAAATCCATATTTATAATATTTAGAAAAGCAAAAATACAAATCTACTTTATTTGTGAAATTATTTTTTTAATTTTTTTTCAACAATTCTAAAGCTTGTTTGATGTTTAAAGTTTGAAGTTTGCTACGCAATATTATAATCCTAAATTAAAATTTTCTTTACGAGTTTGTCAATCTCATACATCTCTTCCTTTAAATGATTCTTAATATCCCTTCTAAGTTTGCCAAGGAAAATAGCTGACAGTTCTTGTTTTGGTGGATTTGCTTCTAAAAATTTGTCAACTTTTATATGAGATAATACACTTAAAAGACTCAAATTTTTGTGTATTTTATCATAATCATCATAAAGTGGAAAATATATGTCGAGTATTTTTTTGTGAACATGTCTTGCTCCAAACAAACCTCTTGCTTGAAAATCTTTCATCATTAAATTTGGAGTAGTAGAGTTCAAAATTGCACAAAGATAATTTGCTTCTCTAATATCATCAGTATAATAAACATAAGAAACACTTTCAACAATAAATTCCATATTCATATTTCTATCCCAATCTTTACTTTTTCTATCAAAAACCAAAGCATTTGCATCTTTTGCAGATGAATTATAAAGAACTAAATATTTTTTGTTTAAATTTTGACCTGAAAATCCCTTTTGAAAATCAATTCTATCATTACTTGTCATATTAATTGACTTTTCGGTTTTCATTCTGTTCCAAATTAATTCTACGTTTCCAAACCATTTAGATGCATTCAAATATCCTTCACTTCTAAGTTCATCTACTGAAAAAAGTTTTATTTCTTTTTGTTTTTCTTTTTTGTAAGATTCAACCATAATTGGAAGAACAACTAAATCGGGTTTATACAAAGCAAAAGGCAGAATGCTTTTTGATAATGCGGTTCTAAATAAAAACCTACTTTCTATTTGACCACTAAAAACTTGCCCTTTCCAAGGCGGTTTTGCATCAGGTTGAATGGTAGGATTTGTTTTAATATTTAAAATTCTATCTTCAAAATCTGGTGGTTTTTCCTGATTGAGTTCTACAAAATAAAATGTACGAGGAACAATGGTGGCACCTTGTTTAAATAGTTTTTTATATGGATTTATTAATTTCTGTGGTAAAGATTTGTTAAAAGAAAATGCTGAGGCTTTTCCTTGTTTTACATAATACCATTTTAAATCTGTTTCGAAGAGTTTTGGAATTGCAATATTCAGATTACAATTGTGTGAAGGAAGTTTTCCGTAAAAACTTTTTCCTTTTAAACCCGATGCAGGAAGTTCTTTCCATTTTGTGGGTTCGTCAACTCCTTTTTTTACTGTTTTTGCTTTTTCTGCAAATAAAGCACAACTCGGAATACGAAACAATGGCGAAACACTACTTAAATCCCATATATCTGTTAAACGAAAACCTTTTGCTCTTCCACTTCTTGTATTGTCGTGCTGTTCTGCATTAAAGAAACTTCGGGGTAACACTAAGGCGATTTTCCCATTTTCTTTTAAAAAGTAACTGCTACAATAACTTAAAAATATTGCAGCTATTTCGAGGTGTGGAAAATTTGAAGTCTTATCTGGTTTCACACATTGTTTTACAGCAATTTTATTAAGAGTGTCCTGATATTCTTCATTTTTTATTGAACTATATGTAAACCAAGGCGGATTGCCAATAATATAATCGAATTTGTCGGCAAGAAAATATGGTTTGTAAAGGTTTTGAAGAATAAATTTCCAAATACTATCTCTGCCTTTTTCTTTTACTGATTTAAGTCCAAGATAAATTTTGTAAAAACTTTCAACTATCTGAGAATTTAACCCCCCGTTTTTATGATGTTTTTTCAAACTATTTTCAAATGCTTCAATTGTTTCTTTTTTCCTGTGGAGTGTTTGTTCTGCCAATTCCTCGCATACTTCTATAGCTACATCAAAAAGTTGAACATTATCAAAAATCTGAGTATTGAGTTTAAATTTTTCTTTATCAATGCTCATTTCAAATGTTCCACCGAATAAGTCTTTTACTCCTTCGGGTGCAAGCAATGTGTTTGCATGAATGATATTTAGATGAATAGGCATTTTTGTTTTTGAAATATCTTTTCCTAATGCAAGCAACATAGTAGTTTTGGCAATTTGAACAGAAAGTGGGTGAATATCTATCCCAAAAATTTGGTTGTTAAGTTGTTCGATTGAAATTTTCGGATTTAGTTTTTTTATTCGATGAATTGCGGCACGAAGAAATGAACCGCTTCCACATGCAGGGTCTAAAATTTTATCTGTTGAATTAAAGTCAAATTCGTTTACAATTCGTTCGCAAAGCCAATCGGGTGTGTAATATTCACCTAAGGTATGACGTGTATCTAAGTCAATTAATTCCTGATAAACTCCTTTTAAAATATCTTCTTCAACATTGTGAAAGTCAAAGGTTGAAATTTCTTGTGCAATAAGTCGGAATGTTTTTTTAAGTAATCGAAAGCTGTGTTCATTTTTTATCCAATAAAAAAAATCGGTATCTACAAAATTCTGTATATTGAATTTGTGAAAAATGTTACCGTCAATAATTCCACGCATTTCATCATCATCAATATAATCTTCATTACTTACAACTGAATATGCAAGCATTTTTGAAAATATTGAAAGGTAGGTATGTATTAGAAAATTATTCTCACTTGCATCGAATGAACCATAAGCAATACTCAAAAACTTTTTCCATTGTTCGTACGAAACCTGAACTTCACCAAATTTTTTGATTTCACCAAAATGGCTGTTCATCTCACGAAAACTTTCAATGAATACATTGCTTTGATAGCCAAAAGCTTCTTCTATTCTTTTTAATGTTGCTTTTTGTTTTTCTTCTTTGAAAAGAAATCGGTCGAGCCAGAAATAAAAATCATCTGCATTGGTTTCAGTAAGTGTGAATGAAGCAGAAGTTACTTCATTTAGAATCAGGTTATCTTCTGTAATATCTTCTAATTTATCAAGTTGCGAAACATCTGGAGCATAAATTTTCCAGTTAATAAAATCTGAAGCTATTAAAGTGAAATTATAGCCTTCGCCCGAATTAAATTGACCAAGTAAATAACCTGCTAATTGCTCTTTTGCATGTTTTAAAGTTATTTTAAGGTCGTTTTCAAATTCAATAATAATTTTGTTGTAAAGCGTGTCGGCACTGCCTTTGTGAAGTTTATCTTTTCGAGGAATATTTACAATAGTAGTTTCAGCTCCTGCACTAATTGCGTCAATTATTTTTAAAATATCTTTATCCTCTGAATATAGACGATTAAGAAGGTCTTTAAATAGTTCTTTTTTAGTAAACTCCTTGTTTGCAGATTTAATATTTTGCCGATAGGCATTGATAAGTTCGATTCGATTCGTTATCATTAGTTTATTAGTTGAATAGTTTATTTAGTTGAATAGTTTATTTAGTTGAATAGTTTATTAGTTTATAAATCGTAATTTCTAAATTTCTAAATTCCAAAGAGATTGCTTCGTGCCTCGCAATGACGTAAATTCTAAATTCTAAATCATCGCTCGTTCTTTTTTAATTTTTTCAAATGCTTCATTTACTTTCTGAAATTTCTCATTAGCTGCTTTTTGAACATCTTCGCCTAAGTAACTCACTTTATCGGGATGATATTTAATTGCCATTTTTCGGTATGCTTTTTTAACTTCATCATCTGTAGCAAATCGCTCTATTTCAAGTATTTTGTATGAAGAATCGGTATTTGCAATAAACATAGATTTTATTGAATCGGAGTCTTTTGTATTTACTCCTAATTGATACGCAATTTGTTCAATTAAATGTAATTCTTTAATATCAATATGTTCATCAGCATTGGCAACTCCATATAAAAAGTGTAAAAGTTGAAGTTTTGAAGAATAATCTAAATGATTTTTTATTTGATAAGTTACTTCATGAATAGGAATATCTTTTTTCAATATTTCACGCAATAAAAGAATTGCTTCTTTTGCTTTTTGTTCGCCAAAAACCTGAACAAAATATGTTTTAACATAATCTAATTCAGCTTTTACTACTTTCCCATCGGCTTTCATTACTGCCGAAATAAGTATTACTAAACTTGCAGCAAAATCGCCTCTTGTTGTTCCAATATTTCCACTCGAAGTATGTATTTCGGCACTATCAATTAATGAACCTAGAACAAATCCTAAAATTCCGCCTACTGGACCAAAAAATGCCCATCCCAATCCACCTGTTAGCCATTTTCCATATTTAGCCATGATTTGATAAAATTTTTAGTTTATTATGTATTTCAATTATTTGAGGAACAATAAGTTTATTGTGATTTTTTATTACAAAATCGGCTTTTGCAATTTTTATTTTATCGTCAAATTGATTTTTAATTCTTGATTTTAGAGTTTTTATTGATAAATCTTCTCGTTCTTTTACTCTCTTGATTCTAATATACTTTGGGGCATAAACCGTTATGATATAATCAAATAAATATTCAAGCTTGCTTTCAAAAATTAATGCTGATTCTACAATTTTTAATGAGCAATTGTTGTTTTCTTTTGAGAACCAATTTAATATATCGTCAACTACAAAAGGGTGAACTATTCTATTCAATTTTTTTAATTGGTTATAATCGTTGAAAACTATATCAGCCAGATATTGAGAATTTATAAAATTACCATTATATGCTTCATTTCCGAAATTTTCTTTTATAATTTTAACCAATTCGGGTTTTTTGTGCATCAGTATTTTTGCTTTTATATCTGAATTATAAATTGGAACACCTAAAATTTTAAAAATATTTGAAGCAAGAGATTTTCCACTTCCGATTCCACCGGTTATTGCGACTTTTAACATTATTTTTCGACTATATAATCAACAAAAATAGGTTTGTAGCTAAGATTGTGAATCAACTCGGGTGTTATACCTGAATATACTTTTAGCTTGTGAATATTAACAGAATCAGTTTCGTTAAAATCTACATAAAATGAAAAATGTTGAGCTTTAATTTCAGAATATTTACTCATAGGAGCCATAAATGTTGCTCTTATTTCGTTTGGAAACATTTTTAGTTTAACATTTTCGGGAATATTTAAAATTGAAATTGGAACATTAAATGAAGTTTCTGTAAATTTATCAATTGGAATTTCAATAACTATTCTTTTTATAGAGTATTTTAAATCAGCTACCTCTTGTAAGAAAACATTTTTTTTAACGGTTTTGTTTAATTCTTCTAATTCTAATTCAGTTGTTTCAACAAATTGTAGAGTGTCGAGTATTGAACTAGGACCTGAAACATTAATAGAGTCGGGTGTAACAGTTATATTTCCATTCAGCATATATTGTTGCTCGAAACTAATATTCAAATTTGGCTTTATTGCAATTATTTTACTTGCAACAGTTGCAAATTGTGCAAAGATTGTGTCGGGATAAATTTCTAAAATTTCAATTTTAGATTCTAATTGTGATTGAATTTTTTCTTTTGCAAGCTTTGTAATTATATAAATATTTGTAGTTGTTGATATAATTGCTTTTTTTTCATAAAAAGAATTAATGTCAAATAGAATAGGGGGAACAGTAGCTGTTAGATAGAGACGAACAAGCATAAAGCCCGATGCTTTTATTTGTAATTGTAATTCTTGAGGTAGTTCGTTTACGACAACTTTATCTATTGGAAAATTTTTATATTTTACAGGAAAATTTATAGTCGATACAAAGTCGTTTGTTAAGATATTTAGTAACCAAAAACAAGACGAGAGTACTAAAAAAAATAGGAAGATAAAAAGTTTTTTATTTGGTTTTAAATAACTTTTATTTTGAAGTTGTCTGAATAATTTTAAAATTCCGGAATCCAAATTAAACAAATTAAATGGTTAATGATTAACGATTAATGGTTAAGTTCAGGTATTTAAGTTTTACAGACTAAATTTTCAAATTGTCTAAATCATTAATCGTTAACCATTAATCGTTATAAAAAAATTATTTTTTATCAGCTAAATCGGAAGGGTCTCTCAAAACTGCTGATTTGTCAATTCTTAAACGCATTTTGTCTTCTACTTCCATAACTACGATATTTTCTTTAATATCTGCAATTTTTCCATAGATTCCGCCTGTAGTAATTATTTTATCTCCAGCCTGTAACGAATCTCTGAATTTTCGCATTTCTTTTTGTTTTTTCATTTGTGGACGAATCATAAAGAAATAAAAAACCACTACTATTAAAATTAA
>Ga0154360_1308_pt1 | contig 11000 bp, 9 predicted proteins | sample RifGroA2_FD_115888 | JGI IMG/M metagenome (GOLD analysis project Ga0154360, IMG submission 115888) | Bacteroidetes bacterium GWA2_30_7 | reverse complement strand
TTTTCGCAAATCATGCAGCAAAATATTTTAATATTGGCAAAATTACAAAAGAACAAATTGAAGATTATGCAAAACGAAAAAATATGCCTTTGGCAGAAGTTGAGAAGTGGCTGAATAATAATTTGGAGTATAAGTAAATTTAAATCGCAGTTATTTTTATTCCGATTAAAGTTACATCATCCAATTATTTCGTAAATTTAAAAATTAATAGTTCGATGATTTTTTGTAAGATTCTGAAAATAAGCATTTTCAATTGTCACGAACTTTGGTTGTTGCGATGCACTGAGCTGAGTCGAAGTGAGCCAGTCGAAACACAGGTCGTGGAATTGATTAACTAGCACAAATTCAGGACTTTAGCCCTTTTATAAAAATGGATAATGAAAAAATATACTGAACTATTGTAAAAATAAAACAATAATAAAAACTAACGCTTTAAAAGAACCTTAAATTAAAGTCTTTGTTTTGTTAATTAATTCAATAAAATATGGATTTGAAGTGATTTATTGGTTAATAAATCAACAAGTTTTTAAAACAAATCGAACTTGCTTAAAACTAAAGTCTTATCCCCATTAAAGTTACGTCATCTAATTGCTCTTCATTCCCAATCCAGCCCACCAGCGTAGATTCTAAAATTTCTTTTTGTTTATACATTGGTAAATTGTAATTATCAGCTAATAATTGTTTTAGATTCTTAGACATAAATTTTTTCCCTTTTGGTCCACCAATAGCATCTTCGTAACCATCGGTCATTAAATATATTATATCGTCTTTATGCAATTGTAATTCGTGATTGGTAAAATTATTCATGATATCGTAAATGGCAATTGGCATTTTGTCGGGTTTTATTTCCTGTAACACAAACCTCTGGTTTGTAGTTTCTGTATCATGAACCACTGGTTTGACTAACAATCCAGAGGATTGTGTTACAGCACTCTCGCCCAGAGATGCCACCTTTTCAAAAGGAGGCATCTCTTTGCTGCTACGAATGAGCCAAAGCGGATTATTCGCTCCTGCCCATTGAGCGTTGAAAGATTGATTATTGTTTATTGACGATTGATTATTATCTGCTTTGTTCTCACGTTCTCCTTGTCTCACTTTCTCACCTTCTTCTTCATTTGAATCTTGGAATTTGGTACTTGAGGCTTGGGTCTTTATTGCAATGAGGCTCATATCCATTCCGTCTTTTTGCTCCTCGTTTCTTCCAGTTTGGCTAAGAGCATCAATAACGGATATTCGTAAAAGATTTAGAACTTGATTTGCCTGATTTACTTCATTTTTACGAACTATTTCATTTAAAAAACTTATTCCAAGCATACTCATAAATGCACCTGGAACACCATGCCCGGTACAATCAGCAACTGCAACAATAATACTGTCATTTACTTTTGTTACCCAATAAAAATCTCCACTTACAATATCTTTAGGTTTAAATAAAATAAAATAATCGTTCAGGTTGTTATTAAGAATTATATCCGAAGGCAAAACAGCTTGTTGAATATATTTTGCATAGTTTATACTATCAGTGATTTTTGTATTTACAACTTCTAATATTTTATTCTGTCCATTAAGTATATCTCGTTGTGCTTCAATCTCGTCTCGTTGTGTAGAAATTTCTTCGTTTGCTTGTTCAAGCGATTTGTTTTGTGACAAAATAATTTCATTTGATTTTTTCTTTTGTCTATAACTACGGAAAATGATTAATGCTAGTAAAATCATTAAAATAAAACCGGCAGAAGTACCATAAATAACAAATTGCTTTTTATTTATTTCAAGGTCTTTTTGGTCGAGTTTAAGTTTTTGAATTTCAATTTGTTTTTGCTTTTTTTCGGTTTCAAACTGAGTTTGCATTTCTGCCATTTGCTTCGATTTTTCTTCGTTAAAAATAGAATCTTTTAACAATACAGATTGATTATAATATTCCAAAGAAGATTTATAGTCTTTTTTCTTATAGTATAAATTTGATAAATATCTGTAAGCATATCTTAAATAATTTTTCGACCCAATTTCTTTTGAATATGTTTCTGCTTTTTTGAGAAATTCTTCGGCTTTTTCAAAATTTTTCATATCTAAATAACAAGAGCCGGCATTAATAAAAACAAGAGCCAGAGCATCTTTATTGTTCTCAACCAATGCAATATCATAGGCTTTTAAAAGATATTTTATTGCTTCATTTAATTCCTTTTTGCCCTGATAAACATTTCCAATATTTATAAATGCGTTAGTAGTTCCATCTTTATCGCCTAGCTTTTCAGATAAAATTGCTCCATTCTTATAATATTCAAGAGCTTTATCAGAATCTCCCTTATTGTCGTAGATAAGACCAATATTTCCAATAGTTTTTGCAGCACTTACTTCATCACCTAATTCTTTTGCAATTTTTAAATCTCTGAAATAAAATTCTAAAGCCCCATCAAGATTATCTTGCATCCAATAGACATTTCCAATATTATTACAAACAGAGCCAATTTCTTTCTGATTATTAAGCTCTTCATTAATTTTTAGAGCCTTAAAATAATATTCTAAAGCATCGTTATAATCGCTTTTATAATAGTGCGTTACACCTAAAGTATGATAACATCTTGCCAATAAACTTCTATTACTATTACTTTGTGCCATATTAAGAGCTTTTCGGGCATATTGCATCGAAGTATCGGTATTTGAGCCAGCATAAAGACCCGAAAGTTTAATTAAAGATTCAATTTTAAGACTATCGTTGTTTGCATTTTTTAATTGAGCTTTAAACTCATTAATTTTACTATAGTCTTGCGAAAACGCTTCAAATATTATTGATAATAAAAGTAATACGCAAATTGATAAGCAATTAAGGATTGAATATTTTAGATATAATTTAGGTGTTTTCATACTTTATCAAACCTAATGATTTTTTTCGGAAACACAAATTGTAAATTTTTTGAAATTTTTCGCTTTAAATTTTTATCTCCCAACAAATCGCTATATTTTTAAGCAAAAAATAAGTTGAGTCTCTTACCGCAGAATCAAAACAATGAAAGACATACTAACATTACTCCTAATTTCAATTTCATACTTCGTTTCTGCACAAGTAGATTCGATTACTAAACCACATGTATATAGCTTTGTGCTTCAAGATTCGCCTTCGCAACTTTTTACAATGAGGCAAACTAATCAGAGTTATTTGTCGGGTTATCGATTGTTTGCCAGAGGCTTATATGCTTCGTGTAAAAACGAACACACAGCCGATTTAATTCAGGCAGGATTACATGTTTTGCTATTTATGCCACTCACTCACGAAGAAGGACACCGTTCAATTTTGACAGCAAATAATATTGGTTCAATTTCGCAGCCATATATTAATAAATACGGTGCTGCTTATGTAAAAGGAGTTACAGATAAAACCTTAAAAGATTTAAGAGATAATGACCTTCCAACATATATTAGAATTCATACAGGTGGCTTAGAATCAGACTATATGCTTACAAAAAGAGTTGAGGCTATTGGTAGTTTTGAACAAGATGAGTTCAGAAATTATAAATGGGAATATTGGGTACGAAAATTTGCTATTTTGCAATATTATGTAACCGGACTTTTTAAGTATAATGTTGATTTAAAAGAAGAAACAAACGAGCTTGACCGCGATATTGTTGGCTACGACACTTATGGAGCAATCAGACATTTGCATCGTCCGTCAATGGATTTTTATCGCTATACCAAATATTCTGACCTTACAAGCGAAGAAAAAAACTATGTAAAAAAAACAGGATATTTATCTTTATTAAATATTTTTAATCCTTTGATGTTTGGAAAACCAAATTTCAAACTAAGCGAAAATACTCGAATAAATGTTGGAATGGGGTACACAATGGCACCTTTTGGCGATTTTGTCGATGAAAATATCTGGTTAAAATATAAAGATTTAAACTTTGGTATTTATGCTCGTCAATTTCAAAACAGAAATAATTTGTTCAGTGGTTTTGGAGTTAGCATAAACGAATTTCATCTAATCGAAAAAGTATCAATAAGTATAACAAGTCATTTTTGGCAACAACCAGATAATTTGGATTTTAACACATCCAATTATTTCAATGGAGGAGCTATTGATAGCGATTTAAGATATTTTTTCATGAGCAAACGCAACAATGGAATTACGGGATTTTCAATTGATTTTGGTTTTATTTACAAGACAAAAGGATTTCTGCCTGAAGAATTGTATCTTGGAGAACATTTAGGTTTTAGAATTGGAACAAGTTTGTTGTTATAAATACTTCGGTAATTATCAATTTAATAAATACATTTTGATTAGATAATATAACACTTAGGTAATAATTTGTAAAACATTGAAATTCAAAGAATAAACCGCAATGACGCTAAGTCGCAAAGATTTATATACTAATACATTGCGTCTCTGCGTCTTTGCGGTAAAAGAAATCGGAGGACACTAAGTCGCAAAGGTTTAAATATCAAAATATTGCGTCTCTGCGTCTTTGCGGTAAAAAAATCGAACTATTGATAATATAAACATTTAAAAAGTAAAAAAATGAATGAAACAACATTAATAACTACAAGTAATGCCTTAGAAGGCTACAGAGTTAAAAAGCAATTAGGCTTGGTTCGTGGAATCACAGTAAGGTCAAGAAGTATAGTCGGAAATATTGCAGGCGGTTTTATGACAATATTTGGTGGCAAAAGTGCCATTTATACAGAGTTATGCGAAAAAGCCCGTGAAGAAGCATTACAATTAATGATTAAGCATGGTCAGGAAATGGGATGCAATGCAATTATTAATATGCGTTACGATGCAAACGAAGTAATGAGCGGACTTACAGAAGTTTTAGCTTATGGAACGGCTGTGGTTGTTGAGCCAATTAATTAGTGTCCATCCAGAATGTCTAAAAAAACAAATTCAATAGAACACTGATGACACGGATACGACTGATTTACACTGTTTTTTACCTGTGAATATCCGTAAAAATCCGTGTTATTCGTGTTCTATTATTACTTTACGGACAAACACTAATTAGAAAGCCCCAAATTTCAAATCCCAAGAACAACAATTTAGATAAGAAGATTTTCTGCCAAACTATTAATAATCAATTTTATGACATTAAATTTATTCAAATTATAACGCTACAAATGCTTCCAGAAACATACACACATCCAAAAATAAAAATCAGTTTACATCCTCGAAACAAGCATCGTGAACGCTATGATTTTAAGATGCTTATTGTTTCTTGTCCCGAACTTTCACAATTTGTAATAACTAATAAATTTGGAGATGAGTCGATAGATTTTTTTAATCCAATAGCAGTAAAAATGCTGAATAAAGTACTTTTGAAGCATTATTATGACATTGAATATTGGGAAATTCCACATAACTATCTATGTCCGTCAATACCGGGCAGAGCCGATTATATTCACTATATGGCTGATTTGTTAGGGAGCAAAAACAATGGAAAAATTCCAACAGGACACAAAATTAAATGTCTTGATATAGGAGTTGGAGCAAATTGTATTTATCCAATTATTGGAAATAAAGAATATGACTGGTCGTTTATTGGCTCCGAAACCAATAAAATTTCAATTGAATCTGCAAATAAAATAATAGAATTAAATCCAGCCTTAAAAGGAAATATTGAATTAAGATTTCAGAATAATCCGAAAGACATTTTTCGGGGAATTATTCAAAAAAACGACTTTTTTGATTTATCAATATGCAATCCTCCATTTCATTCATCTCCGGAAGAAGCTCTGTCTGGCTCAATACGAAAAATAAGAAATCTCAAAAATAAAAAAACTACGACTCCAAACCTTAATTTTGGAGGACAGAATAATGAGCTATGGTGCGATGGAGGTGAAGAAAAATTTGTTTGCGATATGGTTTTTCAGAGCAAGAAATTTGCAAATTCTTGTTTTTGGTTTACGACTTTGGTTTCAAAACAATCGAATCTTAGACGTATTTATACAGCGCTTAATAAAGTCGAAGCACTTGAAATAAAAACGATTCCAATGAGTCAGGGAAACAAAATAAGCCGAATAGTTGCTTGGACTTTTATTGATAAGGTCGTGTAGAAAACTTTAGTGCTACCAAATCCAAATTATCTTCATGTGTTTATATTTTAGTTAGCAGCTCATTTTCAAAGAGTTTGACGCTTGACGTTTGTCGTCATTGCGAGGCACGAAGCAATCTGTTGTAGGTTGGTAGAGATTGACTTCGTCGAGCTAAAGCGCAATGACGGAAATAATCATTCTCTAGTGTATCTTTTTTTAGTCGTGAATGTTTCATTTAATTATCTTTGTCGCCATTTTAAATTTAAAAATCATCAATGATTTCAGTTGAAGAACTTACAGTAGAGTTTGGTGGAACCACACTTTTTAAAGACATTACTTTTGCAATAAACGAAAAAGATCGCATCGCACTGATGGGAAAAAACGGTGCCGGAAAATCAACTTTGTTGAAAATTTTGGCAGGAGTTCAAAATCCTACTTCCGGTCGTGTTTCTGCTCCAAAAGACGCAATAATTGCATATCTGCCTCAACATCTAATGGTTGAAAATAATCTTACAGTGTTTGAGGAAGCATCGCAGGCATTTGTGGAAGTTCTTAAAATGCAGAAAGAAATTGATGAACTAAACAATCAGCTTACAATTCGCACCGATTACGATTCGACAGAGTATTACGAAATTATCGAAAAAGTTTCGTCACTTAGCGAAAAGTTTTACAGCTTGGGCGATATAAATTTTGATGCCGAAGTAGAAAAAATATTATTGGGACTAGGCTTCGAGCGAAAAGATTTTCAGAGACATACGGGTGAATTTAGCGGTGGTTGGCGTATGCGTATTGAACTTGCCAAAATTCTTCTTCAGAATCCTGACCTGATTTTGCTTGATGAGCCAACAAATCACCTTGATATTGAATCTGTTCAATGGCTTGAAAATTTTCTTATAACAAGTGCGAAAGCTGTAATTATTATTTCACACGACCGTGCATTTGTTGACAATATTACAACCCGTACTATTGAAGTTACAATGGGGCGTATTTACGATTACAAAGTAAATTACTCATCATATCTGGAGCTACGAAAAGAACGTCGTGAACAACAGCAAAAAGCACTTGAAGAACAACAAAAAATGATTGCCGAAAATCAGGAGTTTATTGATAGATTTCGGGGAACTTTTTCAAAAACAAATCAGGTTCAATCACGAGTGAGAATGCTCGAAAAAGTTGAATTACTTGAAGTTGACGAAATTGATGTATCTCATCTTAAATTACGATTTCCACCTTCGCAACGTTCGGGAAGTTTTCCGGTTATTGCCGAAGATGTTTCAAAAAAATATGATGATAATCTGATATTTGAAGAAGCGTCATTTTCTATACAGCGCGGCGAAAAAGTTGCTTTTGTAGGGAGAAACGGCGAAGGAAAATCTACAATGATTAAAGCCATTATGGGAGAAATAATACATGGCGGAAAAATAACGTTGGGTCATAATACTTTAATTGGATATTTTGCTCAAAACGAGGCATCTTTATTAAACGAAAGTTTGTCTGTTTTTCAAACAATCGACGATGTAGCAAAAGGCGACATTAGAACAAAAATTAGAGATATTTTAGGAGCTTTTATGTTTGGAAAAGACGATTGGGACAAAAAAGTAAAAGTGCTTTCGGGTGGTGAACGTACTCGTTTAGCAATGATAAAATTATTGCTCGAACCTGTAAATCTCCTAATACTCGATGAGCCTACAAATCATCTTGATATGCGTACAAAAGACATTCTGAAACAAGCCCTTATGGACTTTGACGGAACTCTTATTTTGGTTTCACACGACAGAGATTTCCTCGATGGTATGGTTAGCAAAGTGTTTGAATTTGGAAACAAACGTGTAAAAGAACATTTTGAAGGAATACGTGAATTTTTGGAACGCAAAAAAATGGAACATTTAAGGGAGTTGGAGATTAAAAAATAATTAAAATTTATTGTAACTATTCAGCAGTTTTTTTTACCACAGATTTTAAACCGCCAAAAGCGGTTTTTTCTGTGAAAATAAATAATAAATTAAGTTCATTTTCTGCGTTAATCTGTGTAATCTTCCGAAAAATCGGAATAAGTTGTGGCATAAATATTTGTTTTTTAATATTTTAAATCTGTTGTGTAGTTACTAATTTGTTTTTAACAATTAAAGTTATAAGTTTGTAATAATAAAAATATTAAATCATGGAAAATCAAATCGAAAATCAATCAGGAAGTGTAAAATTAAGACCTGCACCAAAATCAATTGCAGCAATGGTGCTAGGAATTTCTTCATTAGGTTCTAGTATTATTTATGGAATTTTTGGAATACCCTGTGGTATTTTGGCAATAATTTTTGCAGTAAAAGCCCGAAATGCTTATGAAAAAAATCCTTCAATCTACACACCCGGTTCACAAAAAATGATTAAAACCGGAATGATTACAGGAATAATCGGGCTTATTTTATCGGTAATAATTTTAGTAGCTGTTATTTTCTTTTTTGTTTGGATTTTCAATCAAAGTAGTCATTATAACGATTACGATTATTCTAACTACTCTGATGATTTAAATATTAAGTTGCAATACATAAAGCTATTTTTATAAAATTAGAACACTACTAACCGACTAAATTTTTGTAATTGCCGAATGCTGAAAAAATAGATTAGGCATATAAATTTTTAGATTTTGGAAACGCAAGTTAGTAAAAACAATTTATTGTTAAACAGTCTGATAAATGTTTGCCCATTTGCAGAACCTTCAGATAATTGTATTTTAAAACCCTATCGAAATGGTGGTTATAAAAATTCAAAACAATTTACTAAATCTGAAGCTTCTCAAATAATGATTTCTCACAACAATTGTGTCAACAAAAGAAATTTAAAAATTTCATTTGATTTCCTCCCATCTGTTGATGAAAAATTAACAGAAAGAGAAAAAACAGTAGCTGAATTTATTCTCAATTATTATGATGATAAAAGAATAGCTGATGAATTAAATATATCACAACATACAGCTAATAATCATCGTAAAAATATTTACCGAAAATTAAAAGTAACTAATGTTCTGAAACTATTTAAAATGTTCGGTAAGTTTAAAAAAAATTAAAATTGTTGAAAAAATCTGACGTATTTATTTTCATATTTTTCAAAATATTAAATCCAAAATTCCATCAAAACATCTTTCAATTGCTTATACAGCCTACAAATTATCGCTTTTTAAAAATAAATGAAAAATGACGAATTTTCGTCATTGACAAACTACATTTTACCCATTATCTTTAACAATCTTTTTTTTAACACTATAAAATTATTTATGCAAACAATTTTATTTGTAATTTAGGGAAATTAAAAATTTTTAAATATTTACTTAACTTTTAAAACTCAACAATATGAAAACTCTAATCTACACCTCACTTTTAATAGCCCTCTTCGCTATTACCACAAAGTCCCAAATCGTTTACACCGATGTTGACCCAGATACTACTATTGTAATACCCAGCACTGTACCATGTGATGGTTGCGATAGTTCCCATTACTATTATTTTGACCTTAATCACGACGATACTCTTGATTTTTACCTTATAGCAAAACATTATCAGATCTACGAAGGTGGTTGGTACGACCAATATTTGACTTGGTTAGCAACACTTAATAACAACAAAAGTGCTTGGGGCTATCATGTAGAAAACGATACAATTGGTGATAATCTGTATTGGCAAGGCCATACAGACATAAGCCAAGGTGGGGCATGGCCTCTCCCACCATGTGAAGGTTATGCTGGTTTAAAACTAATAAAAAACAATCAAATCTATTATGGTTGGGTAAGAATGGAATTGTTTAACTGGGGTATTATTATAAAAGATTATGCTTTCAATTCAGAAGCAGAGCTACCCATTTTAGGAGGACAAATCACAGGTTTAGAAAATGTTTTTGATACAAGCAATGTTAATATATACTTAAATCAAAATATATTAAATGTTGATTTTATAAACAATTCTATATATTCAGGAACTATTACAATATATAATGTTTCAGGTCAGCAAATAAAAAACATTAATATTTCAGGGAATCATAACATTATTGATATGAGCAACTTTAATACAGGCACTTATATTATTAAAGTTGACAACAATAATTCGGTATATTCAAAATCAATTATAATCGAATAATATTATGAGAATAATTACAATAATAATTATAGCTATTGCATTGTTTTGTAATAGCTATAGCCAGACTTTAGAACCTATCTACATTAAAAATAATAAATTCTACGAAGGTTGCAACGAATTCTATCCCAAAGCATTAGTCTATAATATTGATATAATTGATCGTAATGCTAAAAACTGGGTTGGTCCCCGCCGCAATTATTTCGATTCTACATTCGTTACCGGCGATACAGCTCAATATGGCACTAAGATGGGAATAAAATATATCCGTCAGCACTTCCAGACCATTAAATCGCTTGGTTTTAACATAGTTAAATTATCAGGCTTTCATGTTTATTACAAAAACGACACTTTAGTAGGTTTGTATGGTCGCAAAATTTTCGGCTTATGGCATGGTGAGCCTTTCTATAAAGAGCAATTCCGATTAATTGCTCAGGTGCTTGATGTGGCAAGAGAAGAAGGACTACGGGTAATGATGGCTTTGGGCGGTTCAAATTGCGACCGTATAAATGCTAAATATACAGAATATCTTGAGCTTATATCCGAATATTTTAAAGACAATCCCACCCTTATATCATACGATATTGCCAGCGAAGCCATATATTCAATAACCAATCAGTACGATAAACCTGCAATTCGCGATATGTCGCTCGTTTGGTACAATGCCGTAAAATCGCATTGCAACCAGCTTGTATCCATCGGAATGTGGGGCTCTCGCGAAACTGTTCAGTGGGATATTAAACTGCTTGCCTGCGATTTTATGAACTACCATTATTATACAATTGGTTCAGACCCAAACCTTTTTCAAATCAGGCGAGAACTTCAGTGGCTCGGCAATACTATTACAATACCATG
>Ga0154360_1059_pt1 | contig 11044 bp, 8 predicted proteins | sample RifGroA2_FD_115888 | JGI IMG/M metagenome (GOLD analysis project Ga0154360, IMG submission 115888) | Bacteroidetes bacterium GWA2_30_7 | reverse complement strand
GAAGAACCTTAATTGATAATTATGGGAAAATCATTCTGCCTTTTAACAGCCCTGAGAATATCAATAGTGCAAAAAGTCTAATTAGCTCTGGTGCAAATGAGTTAACCAGTGTTTTATCAGAATTATTTGAAAATGCTGATATTATTGAGCAAAAACTGAATGAAGATTATGGGCTTACCGAATTATTCAAGGACTATTCAAACTCACTTTCTCCTTTAATACAATACTTTGTACATTTGCTTACCGTTGGCGAGAACGATTACTTTGTTACTGAAATTGAGGACCTTTTCAAAGATTCTTTGGAATACTATTTACTTGATACAGCAGAGAAAAAAGAAAAATTCATATCAATCTGTAAGTCAATATATTTACATATACAGTCAAAATATAAGAATCAAGCTGGTGCTTTAAGTTTTGCTGATAAAACTGGATTTTCTGTTCCATCTGTAATAGCAGTAATGACTGTTGCATCTCAAAATCAAGAGATTAAAGATTTAAGTTCTTGGTCGAAAGAGCAACTGTTTAACAGAAAAAATATTGATAATCTTACAGAAAAAATTAGAGTAATAGCAACACTGAGGGAAACAAATTTGGGTATAGATGATAGTTTCGCTCAATTCAATCCAGAATTATACGCTAAAATTATTGTTGATTGGGTAAAAGGCGATAAGTTATCTAGCATTGCAAATCAACACCCTAAATTTAATATTCAAAATAGAAATGAGCAAGAAATAGAAAAACGAATTACCGATTTTATAAAAAAAATGAATGATATACGTTTCAAAGCTTCTTGGGGTCTAAGTGCATTAGAAGGAATAGTAAGAGGGAAAGAAGAAATAAAGGATTCACATATTCCTTCACTGGTGTATTTTGGAGTTGATAATGAAAAAGCACTAGCTTTTAGAATGATTGGAGCTCCAAGGGCTTTATCCTTTTCATTACAAAACATATTGGATAAAAACTTAAATGAATATTCTTACAAGAGTTTGAGAAATAGGGTTAATGGTTTGACAAATTCCGATTGGGATGGTTTAAAACCATCAAATTCTTCATTGAACGGAATGGAATGGAAAAGAATATCAGAAATTCTAATTAAATAAAAATTTGGTAAAATGAAGAGCGAAGACATAACAACGTGTATGTGGAAATAGCGAGTGAAGTAGGAAATCGAAGGTCTGTGCATTTGCTAAACGGAAAGGATAATGCTTTTAATACGCTACTGCCACATACACTCAAACCGATAGGTTAAGAAAACAATTCAGCAATTCAACCCTTTAACAATTTCATAATTAATAACTTTACATTGCTAAAATGATACTTCTCGCTGATAGTGGCTCATCAAAAACTGACTGGGTTTTAATAAATAATGACCAGCAACTTTCTTATTTTAATACAATAGGGTTAAATCCATATTTTACCGATTCGTTAAAAGTAACTGAATCAATTCAATCAATTTTATCATTCGAAATCATTAATCAAATCGACAATGTTTTTTTTTATGGTGCAGGTTGCTCAAATTCAGATAAATCAGAAATAATTAAGAAAGGAATTCAATCAATAATAAAAAAGGTTGAAATTTCGGTAAAATCAGATTTATTAGGAGCAGCAAGAGCATTATTTAAAAATGAAAAAGGTATTGCAGTAATTCTCGGAACAGGTTCAAATGCTGGATTTTATAACGGTAAAGAAATTATAAAAAATGTTGGTTCATTTGGGTATATTCTTGGAGACGAAGGCAGTGGTGCATTTTTAGGGCTAAGTCTGATAAAATCATATTTGAATAAAGAATTGCCTAAAAACCTTTCAGAAAAGTTTGAAAAACAATATAAAACTTCAAAAACCGAAATACTCGAAAACGTTTATAAAAAGCCATTTCCAAATCGTTATTTAGCAGGATTTACAAAATTTATCAAAGAAAATATTGATGAAGAGTTCATTTACAGCTTAGTATATAATTCGTTTTTAAAGTTCTTCTTAAATCAAATAGAAAAATATGAAAAAAAAGAAGCCGAAAAAATTCGTTTTACCGGCTCTGTAGCTCATCATTTTCAAGAAATTTTATTAAAAGTCAGCTCTCATTTAAACTATAAGGTCGATTTAATTCTCGAAAAACCAATAAATGAATTGGTAAAATATCATATTTAAGTTGTAAAATAGATTTTGTGCAATCGAATTGGGCTAAAAGCCCTTTTTTTAATTTTACTTTCGAACTCGGGGCTTGAGATTTGAGGCTTGTTACTTGGAATTTGAGACTTGGGACTGAAACCTGCCAGATCACTTCCCACTTGCCCTCGAAGACCTTGCAGGTTTTGGTACTTGGAATTTGAGACTTGGTACTTGGAACTTTTTATATCATTCCCAATCCAAGAAATGCAGCATGTAGAGAAACAGTAATTACAATATACAAAAGTCTGGAATTTGCAGGTGCTAAACCTAGAAAATGATATTCAATTGACGAAAATTTACAAGTAGTAATACAATCACCGCAATATGTACATGTTAAACCAGGTTTCCCTGATTCAATATCAGTTTTATTTAAAGCATCATATTTACAATGTTTAGAACATAATAAACAAGTTGTGCAACTTGAATTTATTTTGATTCTGAATGGATTAATAAATTTTAAAAACATTACTAAAGTTCCAATTGGACAAAACAAAGTGCAATGAATCATTTTCTTTCTTTTTCGGGATAAAAAAACTATTATCAGTAAACCCATAATTCCTACAGAAATACCTGATGCGGCTGCATAAAAAGTAGGAATGTTCAATAATCGTAATAGTATTGTAAAAAAGATTATTATAGCTAAAAAGCTAAATTTCCAAATAAATTTATTTTTTATTGGAATTTGTTTTGGATATTTTTCTGAATTTGAAAAAGCATTATCTATTCCTCCAAAATAACATAAATGACTACACCATGATGGACCAGATAATATTATTGTACTTAAAAAAAGAACAGGCATTATCGAAAATTCAAATCTATAAATTGGACCTGCTAAAATAATTGCAGGAACTGGTACGTGCAGATTTCCAGTTAATAAAAACTTATCAAACCCTAAAAGACCTAAAGTTAATTGTCCATAAAAAACAATTGTAAATAATAACCATGAATACATTCTCCATTTTGAAGTATTTTTTTGCTCACTCATTTTATAAGATAAAAATCCTGCATAAAATGATAAAACAAATATCTCTATCCATCCACCATTATGAAAAAAACGTTCTGCAATAATCATTTGCAAGTGTCCTTTTAATTGAACAATTGATAAAAGGCTAAAAGTTATTAGAAATGCCGGTAACGATACCGAAAGAAAGATTTTTTTATTAAACATTCGAAAATTGAAAAATTTACTGATTATTAATATGCGAAAGTACTAAACTAGAAATACAATCTCAAAATAATTATGTAACATCTCAATAACAAATTGGAAAAGTCCATTTTGAACAATAGAATAATAGAATAACGAATGAAGAATAACGAAATAAAGCCCACGATGCGACTGTGTTTTCTTTTATTTCAAAATTCTTTTTTCAAATATTCAGATGTTCTATTATTCAATTTATACAACTAACTATTGAGAACTTGCATAATTTTATGCTAAATAAAAAAGGACAGAATATTCTGTCCTTTTGATGTATAAATTAAGCTTTGTTTTTTATTAAAGAACTACAAGATTAAAATCTTACAGTTATATTAAAACCAATTAATAAACTGTTATAATCTCTTAAATTATATAAATAATTTTTCTGAGCAATAATATTATTGTATGTAGTTGCAAATAATTGGAATGCATGAGTTCCTGTATTTTTTTCTAATCCAAAAGCGTAGCCTGGTTTAGGAGCACCCGGCACATCTTCTCCATCTAAATTTTTTGGATAATCAAATGTTTCAAGAGGCGAAACATAATTAAATTCAGCCATAAATGAAATTTCATTCCAAATTTTATATCTACCGCCTACACTTGCACCTACAGCCTGATTTGCATATAAAGAATCAACTTTATTAAAATGAAGAAAATACGGAGCAATTTCGAAAGATATTTTATCAGAAAATTTACGAGCAATAATTAGCTGATGAAAATAAGATAACCGGTCAGTAAAGCTATAATCTTTTCCAAAATAAGACTTATTTCTTCCATTAACAACAATGTTTCCATAATAAGAAAGAAATATAGGCATACCATTTTCTTGTTGTTGAAGTATCGAATATTTCCACATTAATTCAGTCATTTTATTGAATTTTTCGGTGCCAATACCTAACATTAATTTGTCAGTAATTCCAAAATTAAATCCAAGTCGAATATTTGCAGGTCCATAAAGTCCAAATAAATCACTTAACTTTTTAATTGTTCCTATTCTGTGATGAATAATAAATTCTTTTCCTTTTTTCTTTGGTTGGCTAACGGTTTGATTTTCAATTAACATTGTACATGCAAATGCATCTTCAACCGGAGTTTTTTCTTTTTTCAGACTATCTTCTTGAGACATAACTGATTTGACGCTAAAAACAAGCATCAAAAAAATAATTAACGATAAATTTTTTAACATAACTCTTAATTTATATTTTTTTACATTTAATATTACCAGCATGAAAGTCCATTTCCACAATGACTTGCTGCACCATTACTCGAATAACTTAAACCGTTTGCCATAGTTCCACCTGCATTAACATTTAAAGGCTTGAAAAATGTTTGACCATCAACATGATAAGTTGTTCCGTAAGTACCTTGAAAATTTGGTTCATTAACATTGGTAGAATCGCCTATTTGCGTATTATGACACCAAAAACATTGAACACTACCCCAATATGGTGTTAAATAAGGAGCATTTGAAAAATCCTGATTATTTGATATATGGGTCGCATACTGATGCATTCCTGATGCAGGATAATCACTTTTAACTAGAGAATCTGGTCGTTCAACTTTATAAGGCGATGTCATATTTCCTTTACCATTATGGCAAAAAGTACAAGAAGTTATTTTGCCTGTTTCCCAGCTTGGTGTTGCAGTATAAGTTGCTGTTTGTGAACCGGTGCTTCCGCTCCATGTATAAGTCCCATCAGTTCCCCTAAATGCTGTTCTCCCATTACTATGGCAATATACATTTGAACATTGTTTAGTCCCTGAATCATACGATGGTGCATTAACATCAACCCCATTTCTTGTTGCCATTCCATTAGGATTAAAAGTTAAATTTTTAACGCCGTTCATGTGAGTACTTGTTTCCCAACCATGCCCATAATGACAAGTGCTACAGACAAAAGCATATAAGCCTGTGGTATGCTTTATATGAGCATTGGTAGAATGCTCGGGAAAAGTAGATTTATGACAACTTTCACATTCAGGAGGAATATCTGGAAGTAAAACTGGGTCAGGTGCATTAACTGCATCATAAACAATCTTCTCTTTTGCACAGGAAAATAATAAAATACATCCTGTAAATAATAATAAACTGATTGATTTTAAGCTTTTATAATTCATAAAATAGATATTTTGATTTCACTACAAATAAAGAAAAATTAAATTTAAATTGATATTAAAGTATTAGTTTAAAATGATGTTCTAAAGCATATCTTTTCCCAAGTACCAAGTCTCAAGTCTCAAGTCCCAAGACTTGTATCTTTGAACTTGGAACTTGGAACTTGGATTGCTCATCCTATTTCACTTATTTTAGATAATCTATCATAATCAATAATATTTATTGAATAATTAGAAGTTTCAATAATTCCACTTTCTTTTAGGTCTTTTAGTATTCTAACTGTTGTATCTTTTGTCATTCCTGTCATCTCAGCTAGGTCTTTACTCGATAATCGACAATCAATGGGTTTTCCCATATAAATTTCTTGTTGTAAATAAATTAATGTTTCTGCGAGTCTTCCATTTACTTGCTTTTGAGTCATACTTATTAATTTATTAAAATAAATAAGAGAGTTTGAACTAATATTTTCAACTAATTTTTTGTAAATATTTATATTATCATTTGCAATTTCTTTGAAAATTGCCATATCATATAAGTAGCAAATAGATTCTTCAAGAGCTTTCACAGAGTAATGATGAAATCCATCAACAAAAGCACCGGGCATAATAATTTGTTCAAATGGTTTTATAAATCCTAAAACAAAAAATTTGTTATCAATTCCTTCAATATACGACTTTGCAAAACCTTCTGTTAGCATAGGAATTTGATTTGCCCTTGTTCCTTGTTTAATAATTATTTCATCAGGCAAATATTTAACAATACATTTAGAAGATTCGAATAACTCTAATTCTTTATCATTCATTAAATTTGAAAATGGCTCTAATTCAATACATTTATTAGTTATATTATAAGACATTTTAATTTTATTTAAATTTTAAATATGTAAAGTTATTTAAGTATTTAAAATTATTTTAAGCTTTATAGCATAATTAAGATAATATCATATTTTAATACATTTTATTAATAAAATTATTTACATAATAAGCTGTTTAATAGCTAAATATGATATGCAAATGTTGTTCGACAGCTTAAAGTCCATTTTGTAACGCAATGAATACGTTTTGTATCGCATTATTTGAGTTTACAATTTATCAAATATACGATTAAACATTATCGTAAATATCAGAATATCTTATCATAAGAATTTACATTTGTCCCAATAATTTTAATTTATTCAGGTTAATAAAAATTTAACGGCTTTAACAACTAGAAATTTTATTAACTAACTTTTAAAAATTAAAAATTTTTTATGAGAACAACAAAAATGTTTTTAGGGTTATGTACCCTATTTTCTTTCGTATTATTTTCAACCATTTTTACAGGTTGTAAAGGAAAAGATGGTGAAATTGGACCAGCTGGTGCTAATGGTTCAAATGGAACAAATGGAATTGATGGACTTGATGGTGTTGATGGTGTTGACGCAAATTCTTTTTGCAGAGATTGCCATAATGCAGCAAATTGGAGTGCTGTAATTGCACAGCTTGAATCGTCAAAACATGGTGATAGAGAAGGCAATATGGCTGAAGAAGGACAAAGAAAAGATTGTGCAAAATGTCACTCAGCTCAAGGTTTCTTAGCTACTTTAGAAAATGGTCTGGATACTCCTTCGGTTAATTATGGTAGTAATAGTCAGTGGGCTGCATCAACTAATTTTACCTTAACTTGTAATGTATGTCACGAATTTCACGGAACATTAGACGAAACGGATTTCCCGAATTATGCTTTAAGACATATTCCCGCTTTTGCTCCTATAGCTAATAAAAGTATCACTTGGGATTTTGGAGGTTCAAATGCATGTATGAGTTGCCACCAAAATCGTCCAAACACAAGTGTAAAAATTGCCGGTGTTACAGTGGGTTTAGATACTATTCCAGACGCAACAATGGTTCAAATAACTTCTCAAAGATATGGTGGACACCATGGTCCACAAGGTCAATTATATGCAGGCGTTGGAAAAGGTTCTTATGAAGTTACTGGTACAGCTACTTATGCAAATTCAACTATGCACTCAAGTTTAATTTGTGGAGATTGCCACATATTAAGTACTGCTGACAATACAGACAAAACTGGTGGTCACTATTATAAATTAGCTGATAGAAACGAAACTACTCATGCTGTTATTGCAGGTACTGAGAATGTATCAAAATGTGTTAGTTGTCATAGTAGTGCAACAAATCATAATATTAATAACGTTCAAACAGACGTTAAACAATTAATGTTAGATATTGAAACTAAATTGATTTCTAAAAATATTATGAAAAATAGTGCAGTTGGAACTAATGGTTACGGTGGAGTTAATACCGATGGTTATATTTTAGGAGACAATGGAACTGGTAATGCTTCTTCTTCAAATCCAAGAACTGTAACTGCAAAACAAGCAAAAGCTATTTATAACTTCAAATGTATTTACGAAGATTATAGTTATGGTGTTCACAATCCTACTTATTTTAAAGCATTATTAACTAACTCTAAAGCTGTTATTAATACACTTTAATTTATAAAATAAATATTAATTATTTAAGAACCTGTAACTTACAGGTTCTTTTTTTTGTTTATTAGGCATCTTCCCTAATTTAGGAATTGTTACGAAATAACATGATTATATACCTACCTTCAGCAAAGTCTCCTAAAAGGGACTCTGCGTCAATTAATAACGCAGAGTCCTGTAAACAGAGACTCTGCTGGAGCTTAATCAAATGCACATGTTATTTCGTAACGAATCCTTAGTGTCCACCCATAAAGTCATAAATAAATTTGTAACTAATCAGTGTCTAAAGTTTAGAGTGCCTAAAATGCCTAAAGTTATTAGAATTAGAAATTTATAGCATGTAAAGAAAATATTGTATGTTTTTTCAAAATCAATTAAGAAATTTTCTTTAATTAATAAATTGCTTAAAATAAGCTACTTGTAAATAACTAATAAATTACATTAAATTTTTCATTTAACTTTAAGTACTTTAAAATCAAGGCACTTTAAGTACTGATTAGTTACATAAATTTTAATTCTCATCCCGATATATCGCATTGGCGTTAACTTAAACCATAATGTCGTTTCTACGAAACTTTAAATACCATTGAATGAACGTAAGTTCAATTTGGTTTCAGAGATTTCTAAAATCCCAACGGGATTTAATGTGAATAACCCCCAATAAAATTGGGGGTTATTCATGTTCAACTCCTTCGGAGTTTATATTGCATTTCTTAATGTTCTGAAACCAGTTTGAGCTTACGAAACTTGAATTTTGTTATTTTTTTAAATATGCCGTTTTCTTAGATGCACTAATTAAATTTTATCGGACAATAGTGATTTTTCGGTAAGCAGTAAAATAAAAAGATAAATATATTCTTTTTTCTAATTTAGAATGGTTACAAATATACATTTTTTCAGAACCAAGCATGGCTGTAATATACACATTTTCAGAAGAATGTTGAAAACATGATACTGTCATTTTCTTTCTTAATAAAATTCACCTGCTAAAAAACATCTAAATTAAATTTGCAATTACAATTAGCTTAGATACTTTTGGCTCGTTAAAGTATGTTAAATTTTTATTAATCATTTATAAACAATTAATTTTTAAGCGTATGAATAAATTAAAATTTCTAGTAGGCCTCTGTGCCTTAGCCATGATTGGCTCAACAATTTTTAGTGGATGTAAAGGTAAAGATGGTGAAATTGGACCAGCTGGTGCTAATGGTTCTAATGGAACTAATGGTATTGATGGTGTTGATGCAAACGAAACTTGCAAACTTTGCCACAATCCCGAAAAAGTTGATTTAGTAGTTGAACAGTATGAGTTTTCAAAACACTCTTATGGCGAAGCTGCATTTGAAGAATCAGGTAATACTACTTGTGGAGCTTGCCACACTTCTATGGGCTTCAAGTATGTTGTTGAAAATAATGTACCTGCTACATTTACTGTAGGTACAAATGGTAAATATGCAAACGATTATCAAGCCTCAAGTAGTAATGCTTATGGTGAAATAGTTTGTTTTACTTGTCACAGTAGTTTACATACAACTTATACAGCTGAAGATCTTCCAGCATTAACTACAACAGCAGCAGTTTCTATGACTATGTGGGGTGGTGCTAAATCTATTAACTTAGCAGCTGATGGCGGAAGAAGTAATCTTTGTGTTAAATGTCACCAACCACGTCCGGTTACTACATCTACTTCTACATCAGATGGTAACGTATTAGATTATGCTGCTTTAGTTTCAGCTCCAACGGCTACTTTCTACGATAATACTTCAAGTTCTAACAAAGTATCATTAAGTTTTAGAAGTGGAAATCACTACGGTTCAGTAGGTGCTATTTATGCTGGTGTTGGTGGTGTTGAATTTGGTACTGGTTACACAAATTCTCCTCATACTACAGTTGCTTCTTGCCAAGATTGTCATATGGCTACAGTTACTGGTCGTGCCGGTGGTCATACTTTCTTTGCTAAAGGAAATTTCAATGGTTGTAATGTAACTGGTTGCCATGAAACAAGTCCACTTTCTTCAACTGCAACTAAATTTACTACTACAAGAGCAACAATTAAAGGCTTACTTGAACAACTTGCTACCAAAATTAACACTTTAGGTGATGGCAATCCTCTGTTATTAATTGATACAGACACTGAAGCAAATTTGTGGTATAATTCTACTTCAGCTCATTACGATGGATATTTAAATCTGTACAATTCTTCATCTAATCCAGGTGGATATTATGGTGCAACAGGAAATCCAAAATTCCCAAATTTAACAAATGCACAATTTGGTACAATTCTTAATTTCCAATTAGTTTTAAGAGAATATAGTTTAGGTATTCACAATACAGCTTATACTCAGAAACTTTTAGAAAACTCGCTTACTGCTTGGTAAGAGGTATATTTAATAAATATTAAAGAACCCCGCTAATGCGGGGTTTTTTATTTTAATAATGGTTCTTAAAAATTAAAATTTGGTAAGTTCAAACTGATTTCAGAACATCAGGATATTTACTCACAACTCCGAAGGAGTTGAACATGAATAACCCCCAATGCGGTGCATTGCGATGCACTGAGTTTAATCGAAGTGAGCCTGTCGAAATGAAATTGGGGGGATGACAGATAAAGAGTCCCCCTAACTCCAAAGGAGTTGAATGTGAATAATCTGAATGCTGTGCATTGCGATGTATTTAGCCCAATGTCGTTAAGTTAAAGTATTAATTGGCTAATACTGAGGAATCCTGAAGACAACCGTAGGTTGCGACCGAAGGTCTAATATGAATAACCCCGAATTTTATTCGGGGTATAAACATACCAAATTCTAGAATCCTGAAGACAACCGTAGGTTGCGACCGAAGGTCTAATATAATATTCAACCCATTCTGGGTTATTTTCAGCTTTGATTTTCACCCCGAATTTTATTCGGGGTTATTCAAATTAAAGCCTTTCAGGCTTAACTTAATGACATTGGTATTTAGCCTGTCGAAATTAGTGTTGTAGTGATAGGCATTGTTTCCCCCAATTTCATTGGGGTTTATTCAAATTAAATCTCTTCGAGATTTTATAATTCTCTGAAATCAGTTTGAACTTACA
>Ga0154360_1306_pt6 | contig 11086 bp, 9 predicted proteins | sample RifGroA2_FD_115888 | JGI IMG/M metagenome (GOLD analysis project Ga0154360, IMG submission 115888) | Bacteroidetes bacterium GWA2_30_7 | reverse complement strand
TTAACAGTTAATCCTGTTTTTGCAACAAATGATGCAGCAACAATTTGCGAAGGAACTAATTTTGTTTTCGGAACACAAACCTTAACAACAGCAGGAGTTTATAACGAAACATTTACAAGTACTTCTGGTTGCGATTCGGTTGTAACTCTAACTTTAACTGTGAATCCTGTTTTAACTTCAAACGATGTAACAACAATTTGTGAAGGAACTAATTTTGTTTTCGGAACACAAACATTAACAACATCGGGAGTTTATAACGAAACATTCACAAACACATCGGGTTGCGATTCGATTGTAACTCTTACATTAACAGTTAATCCTGTTTTTACAACAAATGATGTGGCAACAATTTGTGAAGGAACTAATTTTGTTTTCGGAACACAAACATTAACAACATCGGGAGTTTATAACGAAACATTCACAAACACATCTGGTTGCGATTCAGTGGTTACGCTTACTTTAACAGTAATTCCACTTCCAACACCTTCGTTTAGTGGATTAGCAGCCGAATATTGTAATGTTAACGAAATAGTTTTACTTGTAGGTAGCAACTCAATTGATGGAATATTCAATGGTTCAGGTATTTCAGGAAATAATATGTTTAATCCTATTAATGCAAATATCGGAGTAAATACTATTACCTACTCTTTTACCGATTCTTACGGATGTTCAGCAGTTTACACTCAGGATGTAACCGTTAATGAATTACCAACATTAAGTATTACTACTACAAATTCTGACTGCGGACAACCAACAGGAACTGCACAGATATATGTAACAGGTGGTACTTCACCATATACTTATTCAACAGGTAGTGATATTGTTACAACTTTATTAGCCGGTAATTATTCTGTAACTGTTACAGATGATAATGGATGTAAAAACTCAAATGGGTACAGTATAATAGATAATGATGCTCCAAGTTTATTAATATCATCAATAAATCCCGCTACATGCAGTATATCTTGCGATGGAAGTGCTTCGGCTTCAATCTCTGGAGGAGTAAGTCCTTACACAATTCTATGGTCAAATGGTGAAAATACATCCACAGCATTAGCTTTATGTGTTGGCGAACAATCGGTTCAGGTTGTTGATGCAGCAGGTTGTGTTACAGCAGATGTAATAAATATTGATTATAGCTTACCAAATCCTACAATTTTTGGAAGAATTACTTATAGCGGTGGTGGAATTGATGGACAATATGCCGAATTAAAAGTTTATTCAAGAACTCAGCATAATAATGGTGGATTCGATTTAATGCCAAGTAGTTTCCAAATAGCATCAGATGGAACTTATTATTTGTATAATTTCCAACCCGACCAATATGTTTTAAAAGTTGAATTATTGCATCCAAATCCATATAACAATGTGATTAATACTTATTATAATTCTACTTCACCAGTTAATGCATGGATTAAATCAGATACAATTTTCTTAAATTGTGGTCAGGATTTAGAAGCCAATATAACAATGTTTGAACTTCCTATTTATGCCCCTGGTATTGGTGATATTTCAGGTGCATTAAATTATCCACCGGCAGGAAGTAAAGCTACTCAGGAAAAGGGAATTTATTTAGCGGCCGGTAAAGCAGCAGGCGAACCAATTCCAGGTGCAGAGATTACATTAGAACAAGAACCTGACGATGCACCAATGGCTTGGACAAGTTCAGATAGTAATGGAGAATATCGTTTTAGCTCAATGCCAACCGGTGATTACTCAATAAGAGTTGAAATACCTGGTTTCCCTATGTTTGGAACATATAATATTAACATTAATTCTGTTGATACTATTTTTGAAGGATTAAATTTCATTGTTGACACTACAGCAGACGAAGGAAATATTGATACAGTATTGGTTTATATTCCAAATACAGAAATTGCTATGATGTCGGTTTCAGTTTATCCAAATCCTTCAAAAGAAAAAGTTAATATAAATTATAACCTAAATATTAATAGTAAAATTAAATTAGAAGTATTTGATATGTTAGGTAAAAACATTCAAACATTAGTTGATAATAATCAATTAACCGGTGAATATAATTATACAATTAATTGTAAAAATTCAGGTTTAATGCCAGGTACTTACTTTGTGAGATTGATGGCTGATAAAAATGTATATTTAAAGAAAATCGTAATAATAGAATAAGTCGTCTTCAAATATTTTATTAAATTTATTTAAAACCTGTGAGAATATCCTCACAGGTTTTTTACAAAACAATGAGGTTCAGCACACTACCTAAAACTTGTAAGTTGTTTTATAATAACTTCTATCAACATTTTATTATTCTAAACTCATATTTTCCAGTTTCTTGAAATTAGGCGATTTAAAAAAAACATTATATTTTTAGTCTATCAAAAGAAATTGATTTTAATATAATCATTAAAAATCTTTAATTTTCTAAATCAAACCCAATCCCTGTAATTTGCTATCAATTTGAAAGTTATTTTAAGCATATGCCATAAAACAGAAACGAATTTAGGCAAAAATGTTATTAAGTGTTAGGAAATTAAATCGTAATTTGTATCTTTGAAAGTGTAAGTATTATAATTCAAAAGTATTTTATAATGGCTAAGATTAAAGGAGCAATAGTTGTTGACATTGAAAAATGCAAAGGATGTGAGGTTTGTGTTATTTCATGCCCGACTCATGTAATAAGTATGACAAAAGACGTAAATGGTAAAGGATACCATTACGCATATATGGAAAATCCCGATTCTTGTACAGGATGTACTAACTGTGCAATTGTATGTCCGGACGGGGTAATATCTGTATATAAAATTAAAGTTGATGCCTGATTAAATATTTTTTAAACAGTTCAAAAAAAGATGAAAGAATTAAAATTAATGAAGGGAAACGAAGCATTTGCTGAAGGTACAATTCGTGCTGGTGCGGACGCTTATTTTGGTTATCCTATAACTCCACAGTCGGAAGTATTGGAATATTTAATGACAGTTAGACCTTACGAAACAACAGGTATGGTTGTACTTCAGGCAGAAAGCGAAATTGCTGCTATAAATATGGTTTATGGCGGAGCTTGTTGTGGAAAAAGAGTATTAACATCATCGTCAAGTCCAGGTATCAGCTTAAAGCAAGAGGGAATATCGTATCTGGCTGGCGCTGAACTTCCTTGTGTTATTTTAAATGTTGTAAGAGGAGGTCCGGGATTGGGAACTATTCAACCTTCACAATCAGATTATTTTCAATCTGTAAAAGGTGGAGGACATGGCGATTATAAATGTATCGTTTTAGCACCATCGTCTGTACAAGAAATGTACGATTTTCCTAAATTAGGATTTGAATTAGCATTTAAATATCGAAATCCGGTTTTAATTTTATCTGACGGGATTATCGGACAAATGATGGAAAAGGTTTATTTAGATGAATCAACTCCCCGCTGGACAGAAGAAGAAATCATAAAAAATAATTCTGATTGGGCTACTACCGGAAAAACATCTGACAGAGAACGCAATATAATTACTTCATTAATTCTTGAAGCAGCAATTCAGGAAAAGCACGTAATTAAACTTTACGAAAAATATAAAGTAATTGAAGATAACGAAATAAGATACGAAAAATTTCAATGCGACGATGCTGAATATCTTTTTGTTGCGTATGGTTCGAGTGCAAGAGTTTGCCAGAAATCAGTTCAGCTTTTACGTGAAAAAGGTATAAAAGCAGGATTATTAAGACCAATTACACTTTCGCCATATCCTAAAAAAGCAATTAAAGATTTATCAAAACAAGTTAAATCAATTGTAGTTGTTGAAATGAGTATGGGACAAATGGTTGAAGATGTAATGCTTTCGGTAGAATGTAAAATTCCGGTTAATCATTTTGGACGAACCGGTGGTGTAATTCCATCGCCAAATGAAGTTGCCGATTTTATGATGAAAAAAATAAAAGGAGAATAATTATGTAGGATGTAAAATGTAATATTTAAGATATTACTTTTACTTATTAACTTTTAAATATTAAATATTATTATGCAAGATACACTAACAACTAAAGATATTATTAAACCCGAAAATCTGGTTTATTCAAAAACAAAATTATTAACAGATACTCCACTTTCATACTGTCCGGGATGTGGTCATGGAACTGCAAATCGATTAGTAATGGAAGTAATTGACGAAATGGGTATTCAGTCTCAAACTATTGGTATTGCACCAGTTGGCTGTTCAGTATTAGCATATAACTTTATGAATATCGACATGATTCAGGCTGCTCACGGAAGAGCTCCTGCCGTTGCTACTGCTGTCAAAAGAGTTTTTCCCGACAAATATGTTTTTACTTATCAAGGCGATGGCGATTTAGCTGCAATTGGTACATCCGAAACTATTCATGCTTGCAACAGAGGCGAAAATATAACAATTGTTTTTATTAATAATGGAATTTATGGAATGACAGGCGGACAAATGGCTCCAACTACATTACCAAACATGAAAGCATCGACTTGTCCTTATGGACGTGATGTTGAAATTATGGGACATCCTTTAAAAATTACCGAATTAGTTGCACAATTGCCCGGAACATACTATGTAACACGACAAGCAGTTCATACCCCTGCTGCTGTTAGAAAAGCAAAAAAAGCAATCCGAAAAGCAATTGAAAATCAAAAACTTAAAAAAGGTTTGTCGTTTGTCGAAATAGTATCTAATTGCAACTCAGGTTGGAAAATGACACCTAACGATTCAAACAAATGGATGGAAGAAAATATGTTTCCCGAATATCCAATGGGCGATATTAAAGTTCCATCAGAGATTTAGGATTTTAAATTTAAATAATTAATTAATTTAAGAAACTTTGTGCCTTTGTGTCTTTGTGGCATTATTGAAAAATAAAATTTAAACAAATGAATGAAGAAATTATTATAGCAGGTTTTGGCGGACAAGGAGTTCTGTCGATGGGAAAAATATTAGCTTATTCAGGAATTATGCAAGATAAAGAAGTTAGCTGGATGCCTTCTTATGGTCCCGAAATGCGAGGTGGAACTGCAAATGTTACAGTAATTATTAGCGACGAAAAAGTTAGTTCACCGGTATTAAACGAATTTGATACTGCAATAATTCTTAATCAGCAATCAATGGATAAATTCGAAAAATCTGTAAAAACCGGAGGAATTCTTATTTACGATGGAAATGGAATTACACGTCATCCAAAACGAAAAGATATTACAATTTACCGAATTGATGCTGCCGAAAAAGCTGCCGAAACAGGTGTTACAAAGGTTTTTAATATGATAGTATTAGGAGCTTATCTTAAAATTAAACCTATTGTAAAACTCGAAAATGTAATAAATGGTATTAAAAAATCATTACCAGAAAGGCATCATAACCTAATACCATTAAACGAAAAAGCATTAAAAATTGGAATGGAAAATATATATTTAGTAAATATAAATTAAAAAGTTCTATCCGTATAATATTAAACCCGTTATAAAAAATTTGTAACGGGTTTTTTTGTATATTTAAAAAACTAATGTTTATATATAGAAAATTTATTATATTCGATTTTTATTGTAATCAAAAAAAAGACACGACTTTAAATCTAAACAAATAACTCGTATTAATATTTGAATATAAAACATTCAAAAACGACAGAAAAAATTAATTGATGCCAAATTTGAGTAAAACATATTTGTACAGAATGACTCACATTAAGAATATACCACATATACTCAAATACGGCATAACACATTACTCATCATTCAACTCCAATCCTAATTTTATGCCTATAGGTGATTGCTCTCTTATTAACAGCCGAAATAGTTTTATATTGAACAACGGCAGAACATTAGGTGAATATATTCCGTTTTATTTTGGAGTAAGAACTCCAATGTTGTACGTAGTGCAAAATGGGTATAATATGGTATCACCCACTCCTGCTGAAAATATCGTTTATTGCGTTACATCTGTCCAAAAAATAATTGATTTAAAACTTGATTTTATTTTTACTAACGGACATGCAATAGATTGTTTCACATCACAATTCACCCCTGATAATATCCAAAATATTGACAATATAATTGACAAGAATGCAGTTAATTCAAAATATTGGAAGGACGATAGCGATCTTGACCTAAAACGAAGAAAAGAAGCAGAATTTTTAGTTTTAGGAGATATTGCCTCAGAGGGTATTTTAGGCTTTTTGGTTTATAATCAAAATGCACAAAATATAATGATAGATTTCGGGGTTAAAGATGTTCACATTAAAACAAGCTATTATTTTTAAAATATGATACATTATCAAATAGGAAATTTATTAGACAGCGAAGCTCAAGCTTTAGTTAACACTGTTAATACAGTTGGTGTAATGGGAAAGGGAATTGCTTTACAATTTAAAAATATGTTTCCCAATAATTTTAAAACATATACAATTGCTTGCAAAAAAAAGGAAGTTAAAGTTGGAAATCTATTGATTGTAGAAGAAGAAACATTACTTAAAGGAAAAAAAACAATTATTAACTTTCCAACTAAAACAAATTGGAGATTACCCTCAGAATACAAGTACATTGAAGCCGGATTGTTAGAATTAGTAAAAGTAATTAAAGAAAAAAACTTTAAGTCAATTGCAATTCCTCCTTTAGGTTCAGGCAATGGTGGTTTAGATTGGAATAAAGTAAAAGTGATTTTAGAAAAATATTTGTCAACACTGAATTGTGATATATATATATATGAGCCAAGTTCATCAATAAAAGAAGTTTTAAAAAAAGAACGAGTAAAATTAACCCCTGCCAGAGCAATGCTTTTATCTGTTTTATATGATTTAGTAAGAAATGGGGAATTTGTATCAGAATTTGCAGCAGAAAAAGTTGCTTATTTTTTGCAACGTTTTGGAGCAAACGATTTTTTTAAATTAGATTTTCAGCCAAACTTTTATGGTCCATATTCAGGAAAAGTAAAACATGTTTTATATTATCTTAACGGGAGTTATATAATGGGATATAGCTCTAAAGACAAAAAACCTTTTGAAGAAATAGGACTAGTTATTGATGCAGAAAAGGAGGTGAATGATTTTTTTCTTCAACCTGATAACAGTGCTATGAAAAAAGTAGTAGATAAAACAAAAAAATTTCTAACTGGATTCTATTCTCCATTTGGTTTAGAATTACTTTCAAGTGTAGATTTTATAATTAAAGAAAAAAACGTGCATACTTTAGAATCCATTTCCAAAGAATTAGAAAATTGGAGTGACAGAAAAAAAACACTATTTACTAATCTTAATTTTATACAGATTGCTATTAATAACATCCAGACACATTTAGTATAGTTTGTTTATTATAAATTAATACATTAATAACATGAAGCAATTAGTTGTAATATCTTTGTTTATAGCATTTAGTTTAAATATTAAAGCTCAAAAAAACATTACAGCTTGTTTATCAAAAGATGAAAAAAAACTGTACGATTTAATAATGGAATACCGAAAAGAACATAAATTACCTGCAATTCCAATTTCAAAGTCGTTGACTTATGTAGCACAAGTTCATTGTAAAGATTTATTTGATAATAAACCAGATAAAAAAACCAGTTGTAATGCTCATAGCTGGTCAGATAAAGGAAGCTGGACAGCTTGTTGCTACACATCTGACCATAAACGAGCAAGTTGTATGTGGAATAAACCACGAGAGTTAACTAATTATAAAGGAAATGGTTATGAAATTGCTTTTGGCAGTTCAGACGATTATTTTGAAGATTATTCTACAGCTCCAGAAGTAGCTTTAAATGGGTGGAAAAAAAGCACCGGACATAACGATGTTATTTTAAATAAAGATATTTGGAAATCGCATGGATGGGGAGCGATAGGTGTAGCAATTTATAAAAATCATTCTGTAGTTTGGTTTGGCGAAGAAGCCGATGAAGATGGAACAGTAGACGTTTGCGAATAATTGATAACTGACAACAATTAGTAAATGCTGAAAACACTTAAATTGCCTGATTTTAAATCAGTTTCAAATATTATTACTCACACTTTATTTGCTACACTTTTATTATTTTCAATATTTTATTATAAAGAGCGAATTTTTGCCGACACAAGTTATTATCTTTTTAAAGTAATCGACCACAAGCACTTTTGGATAGAACATAATAGATTTATTCTAGTGTTTTCGCAATTATTTCCACTTATTTCAATTTTTGCAGGATTACCAATAAAATATATACTTTTATTTTACTCGATTGGTCATGCTTTATTTCAATATATAATTTTTTTAATTTGCAGAAATCTTTATAAACAAACATGGACAGGAATATTGTTAATATTATTACAAACAGTAGGAATATTAATTGCATACTTTGGTCCAATGTACGAATTGTTTTATGGAGCAGGGTTACTGATTCTGTTCACAGTAATTTTGTATGACGGGAAATTTAATTTTATAAATTTACTGTTAATGATTTTTCTTGCTCTATTGATATTTACAAGCCATCAATACACTTATTTTTTAATGATTTTTGTTTTATTATTTCATTTTGAAACCTATAAGCCAATAAGGGTAATTAAATCTAAAACATTAACCGATATAGCTGAATATAAGCAAATAACAATTCTAAAATTTTTTAAAATTCAGTACTTATGGAAATATTTAAAAGTATATTTATTAATGTTTATTACATTAATATGCGTTATGATTTTCAAAAAATATACTGCCTCGGAATACGAAATTGGAAAAACGCAAGCATTTATTAACAATTTAAAATATGCAAACTACGACTTCAATTATATAAAATCGTTAATTAATTTTTTATTTGAATTATACAAAGAACTGCTTGTAATTATCTTTATTACATTAGGTTATTATATAATTAAGAAGCAATTTTTATCGTCAGTCATATATATATTCTTTTTAATTTTTATTATTTCGATGCTAAATATTTCAAATTATGGTTTTGAACATACCAGATATCAGGAATGTGTTTATTTTCCATTAATTTTCATTAGCTGCTATCCTTTTTCAAGAATTATATTCGGAGAAAACAATCCTTTTTTTAGAAATGCTTTTTTTTCTATTGCAGTTTTTATTATTGTTTTACGTTTGTTCTTTATTTCGTATGAAGGCAAAAAATTTAGCAATCGTGTTAATGTAATGCAAAATATTATACAACAATGTCAAACTCTGAAAGGAAATAAATTTGTAATAAGTATCGAAAAAATTGATGCGGTGGAAAATGTTGGCACAAACTGGTCATATCCTATTGAATCAATGTTAATTTCAAGTATAAATCCTTCACAAAAAGCGGTTACAATCTGCACTGATGAAGACATAAATTATGAACAAAATTTCAATAAATTAACTCCTCAGAATTATATGTTTCGAAAATGGGACATTTATAATATAAGTACTTTAAATAACAAATATTTTAAATTCGCTCAAACTAATTATACATTTCTGAATAGCAATATTGAAATGAATTACGATTTTAATTTGCTCAACGATTATATCGAAATTAAATATGATTCAAATTTAAAAATTGTAGAAAATAATTCGGAAATTTATTTGCCTGTTACTATTTCAAACAATTCTGATTTCCCGTTATATTCTAATAAAAAAAATGATTTGCAAATTTGCTATAAATGGGAAAATGCTGAAAATAAAGTCGTTTCGGCTATTTGTAAAATACCAATTCTAACAGATATTTATAAATCTTTAGAGCAAAATATCACTATAAAAAAACCGGCAATTAAAGGAAACTACATTCTAATAATTGAGTTAATGTATAATAACAGCGATTTGTTTAACTCTAAATGTAGGATTAATTTTAATATCTGATATTTTCTCATAATTTTGATTTCTAAAAATTTAGTAGATATGGTTTTGTCTATATTGATTCCTGCATATAACGAAGAAAATACGATATTAAAAATTTTACAAAAAGTTAATTCGGTAAAACTACCCGATAATATTGAAAAACAAATCATTGTAATTAACGATGGTTCTACAGATAATACATTAAAATTATTAGAAGAACATGTAAAAAATACAAATAATATTACTATTCTCAATAATGAAAAAAATTCTGGAAAAGGAGCTTCAATTAATAACGGAATTAAACATGCAACAGGCGATTTTGTTGTAATTCAGGATGCCGATTTAGAATGCGACCCCGACGAATACGTGTTATTGTTAAAACCAATTTTAGACGGTCATGCAGATGTGGTTTATGGAAGCCGTTTTATTGGTGGAAAACCACACAGAGTTATGTTTTTCTGGCATTCGTTCGGAAATAAAACACTTACATTTTTATCGAACATGTTTACCAATTTAAACCTAACCGACATGGAAACATGCTATAAAATGTTTAAATCCGAATTTATTAAACAAATAGATATAAAAGAAAAACGATTTGGTTTTGAACCAGAAATTACAGCAAAAATCTCGAAAATTAAAAATATTAGAATTTACGAGGTAGGAATTTCTTTTTATGGACGTACATATATCGAAGGAAAAAAAATAAATTTCAAAGATGGTTTTAAAGCAATTTGGTGTATAATAAAGTATAATTTATTTGCCTAATTTTTCCAAAGTATCATAGGTAGAAGTTCTTTCAACTGCAATAAAACCGGCAGAACTCACAATTTTCTTTAATTCGGTAATGCTTAAATTTGGTTTTTGGTCTTTAGCTCCTGCCATTGAATATATTTTTGTAGAATCTTCGATAGTTCCATCAAAATCGTCTGCACCAAAAGATAACGCCAGTTGTGCATATTCTTTGCCTAGCATGGGCCAATAAGCTTTTATATGCTTAAAATTTGACATATAAATTCTACAGATTGCATAATTTCGTAAATCTTCTAATAGAGTAATTTCACCAATATTACTAAGAGTATTATTTAACATTTTAAATTTCAATGGAATAAAAGCCATAAATCCACCGGTTTGTGATTGCAAATCTCTTAACAACGACATGTGTTCGACCCGATGAACGTAGCTTTCGATATGTCCATAAAGCATTGTAGCATTAGATTTTATTCCAACCAAATGAGCTTGTTTGTGAATTTCGAGCCATCTTTCTGAATTTGTTTTTTCGGGACATATTTTAGTTCGAATTTCGGAATTAAAAATTTCGGCACCGCCTCCGGGAATTGA
>Ga0154360_1147_pt3 | contig 11196 bp, 11 predicted proteins | sample RifGroA2_FD_115888 | JGI IMG/M metagenome (GOLD analysis project Ga0154360, IMG submission 115888) | Bacteroidetes bacterium GWA2_30_7 | reverse complement strand
ACATTGAGATGTTGAGATGCTTGAGTTAATTATAAAAGAATACTTTTAATAAATTACAATTGTAATCAAAACTTGATTTTCTAAATCTTAAAGATTTAGGAATTTTTTTTTGTTAACTAAAATGATACTCACAACAGTTCCCATGCGTAAAAGCGTATATTTAAACAATTAATACTTTATACAAACTCCAAGTATCATATTCTTTCATTAATCGACAATTAAATTTTATTTTCTTCAACATCTTCGTTTTTTATTTACATATTTTTACTTATTTTTATCTTTTGATAATAATTTGTTATTAATACTTACGAAAATGGACTCATCTAATATCAATTACTACATCGACGCAGCAAAACAATCAGCTGAATGGCATAAAGATCATTTAAAGTCATTAAAAAAATTAAAGTTTGACACATTAGCTGTTCATGGAATTTATTCTATGCAAGAAGCTTTAGATTTTAATCAAGGGTCAATAATTGAACCTATATATATGTCTTCATCGCAGGCATATAGAGATTCAAATGAAATGGAAGCCGCTTTGAGTTATCAAATTCCAACGTGGTGTTATTCCAGAATCGGAAATCCAAGCATGTATTATCTTGAAGGAGTTTTAGCTTTGTTAGAAACTTATGGCTCTGATATTGAGGCATCTTGTTGTGCTACTTCATCAGGAATGTCTGCTATATTTAGTGCTTGCGAACCATTTTTGACATTTGATAAAGACATTCATACCGAAATTAATTTTGTAGGCACTTGTCAGGTTTATGGTGGAACATTCCAACAATTTGCTGTTCGTCAAGATCAGGAAAAACATATACATTGGCGTAAAGTAATAAACTCTAATAATATTGAAGAATGGGAATCATTAATTGATGAAAATACTAGATTTTTATATGGTGAAATGCCAAGTAATCCAGGTCTTTCATTTTTTGATATCGAAAAAGTTGCAGCATTAGCTCATAAATATGGAATTCCATTAATTATTGACTCAACAGTTGCAACACCTGCATTATTCCGTCCATTAACTCATGGTGCAGACATTGTTATTCAATCTGTTACAAAAACATTATCATCAAGCGGCTTTTCTGTTTCAGGTGCTGTTATTGCAAAGAAAAACTTGAAACTTAATATCAATAACGATATGCTTAAAGCAGATTTCGGGCTATATATCAAAGCTTTACCAAACAGAGATATTGGACCAAATATATCTCCTATGAACGCAATTCTAACTTTAAATGACATAAGAACTTTACGTTCGAAAGTTGACTTAATGAGTCGTAATACTTTAAAAGTTGCAAAATACCTTGAAACTCATAAACACATTGAACAAGTCGATTATTTAGGATTAGAATCACATCCATTACACAAATTAGCTAGTAAATATTTAGTATTAGCTGATTCTGAGTTTGATGATATTTATGGCAAAAAAGTTAATCGCTATGGTCATTTAATGTCATTCAGAGTTAAAGGCAATGCAATGGATACACGAAAAGTTTTCGACGCACTACAAAGAATTTGGCGTGCCACAGATTTAGGTAGAATAAAATCTGTTGCTACAATTCCAGCTATTTCTACACATCAACAACAAGGCGAAGAAGCTCGTAAACTAGCTGATATTCCTGCCAATTTAATACGACTTTGTGTTGGAGCTGAACATGCAGATGACACAATAGATGATTTAAAACAAGCCCTAACTGTACTTGACGGAAACAAAATATCAGTATCTTCGCCAATGTATTCTGCAGGAGGTGCTTCTTCTGCTCGATTAAGATAACATCTTGAAGCATAGCGATAACCTCCTTCAATCGTGTTGAGAATATAAATAAATTTGTTAAATTTTAATTGTTAAACTGTTTTCTAAACATAAGAATACTTAAACACAACTTTCAAAGTTTAAACGAATTAAATGCGTTAGAAACCTCAAACAACAAACGACAACCGAGCTTGCGAGCTCAACGAAGTTAAACAACAAACAAAAAAAATAATTTTTATAACTAAAATATAAACAGAATGAAAAATAGAATTGCAATTATCGGTTTTGGAACAGTAGGTCAAGGACTTGCAGAAATATTATTAAGTAAAAAAGAATTTTTACAAAAAAAATACAACTATACTTTTGAAGTTGTTGCTATTTCTGACTTTGCTTATGGCAATGTATATAATAGTAAAGGATTAGATTTAGAAGATTGCATTAAAGTTGCAAAATCTAAAAAGAAATTCTCAAAAGATATTACAAAATGGGATACAACTTCATTAATTAGAAAATGTAATGCTGATGTTGTTTGCGAATTAACTTATACTGATTTAACAACTGGTGGACCAGCTATTAATCATTGTAAAGTTGCTTTAGAAACAGGAAAAAGTGTTGTAACTAGCAACAAAGGCCCAGCTGCTTTATATTATAGCAAATTGAAAAAAATTGCTGATAAAAATGATGTCGATTTCAAAATAGAAGGAACAGTTGTTGCTGGAACTCCAATTATAAATTTAACCGAAGGTCCTCTAGCAGGTTGTGAAATTTCTAAAATCAGAGGTATTTTAAACGGAACTACAAACTACATGCTTAGCGAAATGGAAAAAGGCATGGATTATAATGCAGTTTTAAAAGTTGCTCAAGATTTAGGTTATGCAGAAGCAGACCCAACAGGCGATGTTGAAGGTTATGATGCTAGAGGAAAAGTTGTAATTCTTGCAAATGTTGTTATGGGTGCAAAACTAGAAATTAAAGATGTTGAATGTCAGGGCATTACAAAAATAACTTCAAAAGATATCGAAAAAGCTAAAAAAGAAAATTCTCGTTGGAAATTAATTGGAAGTGTTGAAAAAACTAAAGATGGAAATGTAATTGGTTCTGTTGCTCCTGAAATGATTTCACTTTCACATCCACTTGCAGGAGTTATGGGTGCTACAAATGCTCTAACTTTCACAACAGACTTATTAGGCGATGTAACAATTGTAGGCCCTGGTGCTGGAAGACAACAAACAGGCTTTGCAATTCTTACCGATTTATTAAGCATTAATAAAAAAAACAAGTAATATATAGTTTGAAGTTTGATGTTTATAGTTTGTTGCGATGCACTGAGCGATAGTCGAAGTGTTGCTACGTTTTTTATCCCAAACTTCTAACTTCAAACTTCTAACTTCAAACCTCTTTATATGTCATATACAAACAAATACCTCCAAATTGATTTAACTTCAAAAAAACACGAAGTTAAAGATGTTGACCAAAAATTAGTAAAAAACTATATTGGTGCAAAAGGTCTTGGATTTGCAATAATGGAAAAAATTGCTCCAAACCCTGACCCTCTTGGACCTGAAAATCCGTTAATGTTTATTAATGGACCTTTCACTGGAACTAAAATTCAAACAAGTGCCAGAACAACTTTGGTTACAAAATCGCCATTAACAGGCTCATTACACGATGCACATTGTGGCGGAAGTTTTGGACCTCGCTTAAAATCGGCTGGTTACGATTATCTATTAATAACAGGAAAATCAAATAATCCTGTTTATATAAGTATTACAGCCGACAAAGTTGAAATTTTAGATGCTAAAGAAATTTGGGGAAAAGGTATTTTTGAAACCAATGATATTTTACTTGCAAAACACAAAGGCAACGACCCACATGTTGCTGCAATTGGTCAAGCTGGCGAAAATTTATCATTAATTTCTTGCATTGGAGTTGACAAACATCGTCAGTATGGACGTGGAGGAGTTGGTGCAGTTATGGGTTCAAAAAACCTGAAAGCAATTGTGGTTGATGGAAATTTATCAATTAACTATGCTGATGATAAGCTTTTTAAAGAAACAAATTTAAAATACACAAAAGAAATTCTTGACTTGCCTGGAGTAAAATTCCGTCGCCAAAAAGGGACAATGAAGTGCGTTAGAGGTTGTCAGGAAAATGAGATACTTCCTGTTAAAAACTGGCAAAAAGTTCAATACGAAGAATTTGAAAAAATAAGCTCAGAAGCTGCTCGTGAAGAATTAAACTGGGAAGATACTGGATGTTTCAACTGTTCAATAAAATGCTCAAAATGGGCACGTTGGGATGGTCACGAAATTGAAGGACCAGAATACGAAACTACAGCATTTTTAGGCTCAGGTTGCGAAATCAATAGCATTAAAGATGTATCGTGGTCGAATGAAATTTGTAACGATTTGGGCTTAGACACAATAAGTGCCGGAGGAACTTGCGGTTTTGCAATGGAATGTTACGAAAAAGGACTTGTTTCTGAATGGGAAGGTTTAAAAATGAATTGGGGAAATGCCGAAGCTCAAAGAGATTTTCTTCACAGAATAGCATTCAGAAAAGGAAATATAGGAAATATTTTTGCAGACGGAACAAGAGTTGCTGCTAATAAAATTGGAAAATCAAGTAGCGATTTTGCAATCAATATTTTTGGAATGGAACTTTCTGGAATTAATCCAAAAGGCTCTTTAACAATGGGAGTTGCAATGTCTGTAGTTGATTTTGCAAGTCATACCCGACTTTGGATTGCCGAGCAAGAAATGGGACCACAATTTAAAATTGAAGATATTCCTGCAACTTTAGTTGAAGGCATTGACACAGTTAATGTTCGTAACAGCTTGGTTGTTTGCGATTTTGTACCTTTATCTTTAGATAAACTTGCCGACCTATTAAATGCTGCAACCGGAACAAAACATACAGGAAAAAGCCTTCTTGAAGTTGGTGCAAGAATCACAGACCTTGCCCGTAAATATAATTTACGAAACGGCAGAACTTCAAATGATGATACATTACCCGAAAGGTTTTTCCAAGAAGAATCACTTTCAGGATTTATGAAAGGTAAAAAAATTGACCGTAAAGTTTTCAATAACTTAATTCAGGAATATTATAAATTAAGAAACTGGAGTACAAAAGGCGAACCTGTGATGGTTTAAAATCATAACCATGCTAAGGTTTTAAATGTTAGCAGTGTTTTATTTAGAAAATGAAATTTTTAATTTTAATATCATTTTGTCAAATAGTTTTTTTGTTAAATACAATAGCTGAAACTAGAGATACATTAACATTATCTGAATATTTAGAACTTTTTGAACATAATTTTACTACTAATTTTAAAATAACTGGTATATCTGTTGCCAAAAATAAAATAATATTGTCATTTGACTCAACTAAATACTTACAAAATATTAGTATTAAACTTGATAATGGAATTATTATAAGTCCTGAAATTTATGGATATGCTTATTCTTATAGAAAAATTAATCCTAATTTATATTGGATAATATACTATAACGAAGTTGAAGTTGGAACATCAATGTTTCTTTGCATATTAAATTTTAAAAATAAATTATTATCAAATCCATATACATTAGTTCACTATGGTGGAGATGATGGTTATTGGGATTATAAATATGGAAATTTTATAAATGATTCTACGTATAATTATTTATATGTGTGGGGTAATGATGAAAAAACATTAGATAGTTTAACTGGTCTTGATAGAATAAAAATGAATGGTGAGTTTATTGAACTAAAAAAAAAATCACTTATTGAAATAACTAGAGGAATTAAATTATCTATTTTAAAAATTAATTTATGTCCAATTTATCAAAACTCAACGGAATTTCAACTCTAATTGGAAATACTCCATTATTAGAAATCGAATTTGAATATAAAGGCAAAATCCGTAAAATTTATGCTAAAGCAGAACACATGAATCTGACCGGCAGCATAAAAGACCGAATGGCTTTACATATTCTTAAACTTGCTTACGAAAGAGGATTATTAAAACCCGGAGATTCTATTTTTGAAGCTACAAGTGGAAATACAGGAATTTCATTTTCTGCAATTGGCAGAGCTTTAGGACATAAAGTAACTATTTTTATGCCTAACTGGATGAGTATGGAACGCATTAATTTAATTAGAAGTTTAGGTGCAGAAATTACATTGATTACAAACGAAGAAGGTGGATTTAAAGGAAGTATAAATAGAGCCGAAGAATTAGCCGAACGCTATCCAAATTCATTTTTACCACGCCAATTCTCCAACGAAGATAACGTTGAAGCTCATGCACTAACAACAGGACCCGAAATTCATTGGCAATTAAAATACAGAAATATTATACCCGATGCTTTCGTTGCAGGAGTTGGAACCGGTGGTACAATTATGGGAGTTGGTAAATATTTAAAATGTCAATATCCAAACATCAAAATTCATCCTTTAGAACCTTCCAACTCCCCCACTCTATCTACAGGACATAAAATTGGAAAACATCGAATTCAAGGAATTTCTGACGAATTTATTCCGCCAATTGTTAAACTAAATGAATTAGACAAAGTAATCAGCGTTGACGATGGTGATTCTATAATTATGGCTCAAAAACTTGCAAATAAACTAGGAATTGGTGTTGGGATTTCTTCAGGTGCAAATTTCATTGGTGCTTTAAAAATTCAGGACGAATTAGGTGCAGATTCTATTGTTGTTACAGTTTTTCCAGACGATAATAAAAAATATTTAAGCACAGATTTATTGAGAGACGAATGTTGTAAATCTGGCTTTTATTCAACTAATGTTAGTTTACTAAGTTATAAAGCATTTAAAAGAGTTTGCCATACATGTTGCGAACCAAATGATTGTGTTGAATTCAATTCAATGAAAATTGAGCATTGATTATTGAATATTGAAAATTAAAAACATTCAATATTCAACGCACAATATTCAATTTTCAATTAAAAAATAAGTACAATAATGAATGAGAATAAAAGAAAATTTGACTTAGAAGACCGTTTTGTTGATTATACATGTAGAATGATTGATGTCGTTGAAGCATTACCAAACACAAGAGCAGGAAATTATATTGCAGGACAATTGATAAAATCTTGCCATTCACCAACTTTTAATTATGGTGAGGCACAAGCAGCTGAATCCAAAAATGATTTCATTCACAAGATGGGTGTTGTGTTAAAAGAATTAAAAGAATGTCGAACTGCCTTAAAAATTATTATCAAAAAAGAGTTAATAAAGCCTGTTAGCAAGATTACGGATATATTTAAAGAAACAGAAGAATTAATAGCTATAATTGCAAAAAGCATAAACACCGCTAAAAATAATAAAAACGCATCAAAGCCTTGAAAATTGAGAATTAATCATTGAATATTGAACATTTGTACAAGAAACAACTATCAAACTTAGCGAATAACAATCCCCGTAATTACCTCTTGTTTGCACTTATCATTTAACCTATTGATAAGTCCTTCTCTCAAAAGAATTAATTCGTTTCGAATTACTGACGACTCAATATTTACATATAAAACTTTATTTTTAATGTACATATTCTTAGTTTTAGAAGCAATAAATTTTCCGGTAACTTCTTCCCATGAATTCATTAACTCAACTTCTTTAAGTTTTTTTTCGATGTTTAAATCCGAAAAAACAAGTTTTAAAATTGCCGATATGGGTTGAGTATTTGAGCGTCTCATATTATACAGATTCACTTATATTTCCATCATTTACAAGAAATACTTTGTGTTCAATATTATTGTCAATAAAAATTTTCATTAACGAAATTTCAGATTTATCAGTAATAAATATTTGTCCAAATTCATCGTCAGCAACTAATTTAATAATTTGCTTAACTCTATCAGGGTCAAGTTTATCGAAAATATCATCTAAAAGTAAAATAGGTTTAGCATTTTTTAGATTTTTAATAAAATCAAACTGAGCAAGTTTTAGTGCAACTAGGTAAGTTTTTTGTTGTCCTTGAGAACCTATTTTTTTAATATTATAACCTTTTAAATTTAGCTCTAAATCATCTTTATGAATTCCAAAAGTAGTATATCCTAAAATTCTATCCTTTTCAAATGTTTTTTTTAATCCATCTAAAAAGTTAATTTCAAATAATTGCGAAATATAATTCAAACTAATTAATTCAGCATTTTCGGCAATATAATTATAATATTTTTGAAAAACAGGAATTAATGATTTAATAAATTCTTTACGAATTTCAAATATTTTTGTACCATAAGTACTTAACTGTTCATTCCAAATCTCAATCGATAATATATCAAAATGTTTTACTTCAAAAATATCTTTTAATAACTTATTTCGGTGTTTTAAGGCTTTCTGATAATTAATTAATAATTCGAGATAATTTTTATCGTATTGAGAAATTACACTATCAATATATTTTCTGCGTTCATCACTTCCTCCTGATATGAGTACAATATCTTCGGGCGAAATCATTACAAGTGGAATTAAACCAATATGTTCTGATAACTTTTGATATTCTTTCTTGTTCTTTTTAAATTGTTTACGATAATCCTTTTTTACTCCACAATAAATATTATAATCCTCATCTTTAATTGAATAATTCCCTTGAATTACAAAAAAATCATTATCATGATTTATATTTTCTGTATCTATTGAATTGAAATTACTTTTACAGAACGAAAGATAGTAAATTGCATCAAGTAAGTTAGTTTTTCCTGAACCATTTTTTCCAAAAAAACAATTTACTTTTTGAGAAAAAGCAATCTCACTTTGTAAGTAATTTTTAAAATTTAGTAAAGTAATATTTTTAAGATACATCAGACTCGAAATCGTTTTGGTAAATTTAATCAGAAATGTTTAAATTGAAACAATATTATAAATAATATTGAAAAAAATCTATGAATAAGTTTTTTTTGAATAGGTAAAATTACTGAAGCATTAGTAAAGGTTTAATCTATAAAAACTATAGTTTCATCATTATAAATTGGTATCTAATAAAATGAATTGAAAAATAAGCTCTATCGTGGAAACAGATATTTGCATTTTCTTGTCTAATCTATAAATAAACAAGAAAGGAGCAAATTATGTCGATAATGGATTTTATAAGTTTTGGGGCGTTATTTATAATAGTAATTTCAATTGTAATTGTAGCGTTAAGACTAAGTAAACTAACTCAGGAAGAGAAAAAACATTCTGAATTAAGAAAAAGTATCTATAAACAAATAAGAGCTAGATAAAACTAATAAAAGCAATGTGCTTTTTTATAAAAATAGTTATGCGAAAAATCGCATAACTATTTTTTTTTAGAACATTTATCATTTTTCATAAATACTCTTTCAAAAGCATTTATTCGTAAATCTATTACAATTGACTCTGCAAAAATAAATGTTCATTTTTTTAGTCAACAAAAAACATTCACTTATCAACGATTTATATTATCTAATAAAATGTGTTGAATAATAGCATATTAAATAGAAACATATTTTGCAATATTTACGTCTAATATAAAAAAAGAAAGGAGTATTATTATGGCACTAATGGATTTAATCAGTTTCGGAGCATTATTCATTATGGTAATAACCATTGGAATAGTAGTTTACCGTTTGAGCAAATTAGCTCAGGAAGAAAAGAAAAATGCTGAATTAAAAAAAAGTATTTATAATAGACAAATAAAAGTTAGATAACTATTAGCACAATTTGTTATTATTATACATTAATTACTTTTAGAAATTTAAGACCAGCTTTAAATTCAACCTTCTGGAAGTTAAATAGTTTGGAATAGCATACTTCCGATTGTAGATATCAGAAATCCACATATACGAAATAGTATTGTTTGTACCAAGCAGATTGAAAACTTCCAATGTTATCCATGCACTATTAAATTTGCTTAAAAATTTTGATTCGTATTTTTTTTCTTCACTAATTAGTACTTTTGAAAAACCAATATCAACTCTTCTATAAGGTGGAATTCTAAAAGCATTTCTGAATTGAACAGAATTAGGAGGTCCGAATGGTAATCTTGAGCCAAACAATAAATTCAAATGCATTTTATAAGAAGGATTTCTTGGCAAATAATCTTGAAAAAATAAACCAAAATTAACTCTTTGGTCAGTTGGTCTTGGAATATAACCCGGATGAAATTCAACAGAAAAAGAATCGGTAAGTATTGTATATGAATCATTAATAATATCTTCTTCGGTTTGCATAACCGATAAACTTGCCCAAGAATCGACTCCTTTTACAAATTCTCCATTAATTTTCATATCAATTCCAACAGCATATCCATTTGCATTATTCTCACCTGAATAGCTAATTCTAACATTATCAATTTCATAAGTTATTAAATCCCTTAAAATTTTATAATATGCTTCAGTTATTAATTTAAAAGGTCTGTTCCATAATTTAAAATTATAATCACTTCCGATTAAAAAATGTATAGACTTTTGAGCTTTTATGTTGTAATTTACATTTCCGTTTATATCTCTAAGTTCCTTATAAAAAGGAGGTTGAAAATAAAACCCACTTGAAAATCTAAATACAAAATCTTTTTTCCAGTTTGGTTCAAAAGAAATTGAAGCACGAGGACTAACTAAAAATTCTTTATTAAAATCCCAATAATTTAATCTAACACCATAAGTTAAATTAAAAAGAGCGCTATCATTTTCAAAAAAATAATTATTTTGTAAATATCCTGTGATTCTGTTAGTTGAATTATGAATATTAGTTTTAAGATAATTACTTACACTCACTATAGAATCTGTATAAGGTAATGAGTAGCCGGCAGAATCCAACATACGCCATTCGGTTATTTTATCATAAAAAATTTCACGCTGATAATTAAGCCCCCATTTAATAGTATTGTCATTAATTATGTAAATCCCTTTATTAGAAAATGAAAATACATAAGCATCCAAATAATTTCTAGCATGGTCAAGATAAGTTCCAACTCCAATATTCATTAAGCTATCTCCAACATTATTGGAGCCTAATTCTTTATCTAATTCGTTTATAAAATATTGTCCCTGAATGTCATAAGTTTCTTTTTCCATAGTTCTGTATGCAGAGCCAATCCACTTTATTTCAAGGTTACTATTTATTTTGTGATTTAAAGAAAATGCACCAGTTAAGGTTGTAAACTTATCAATTTCCTTTCCATCAAAATATACAGTCAAACCTAGAGGTATATTGATGTTTCCAAATGCTGTTTTTCTGGACGATGGCACAAATAAATATTTATTTTGAGCATAATTTCCTAAAAAATCCAGTTCAATTTTTTCAGAAATATCATAAGTTAAAAAAGTTTGAAAATCAATGAAAGATGGATTGTAATCGCCTTTTGTTTCAAGGCTATTTAATAAATATTTAGTTGTTTTGTATCTTAACCCTGATATATGAGTAAATCTATGATTTTTGCTAGCTCCCTCAAAATGCACCGAACTTCCTAATAAACTAACACT
>Ga0154360_1261_pt2 | contig 11245 bp, 9 predicted proteins | sample RifGroA2_FD_115888 | JGI IMG/M metagenome (GOLD analysis project Ga0154360, IMG submission 115888) | Bacteroidetes bacterium GWA2_30_7 | reverse complement strand
GGGTATAATATTTCCAGAGTCTTTAATATTAATGCTGCGTTTAAACATTGATTCTATCAAATCTCCGTAAGTACTTGTAATAACAACTATTATTGAAATAATTATCCAGTTTTCAAAAGCTAATATTGGAAAAAATTGTACTAATAAAAATGATGATAAAATTGTAACTAAAGCTCCACCAATTGTCCCTTCCCACGATTTTTTTGGTGAAATTCTAGAAAATAGTCTATGTGTACCTAATGTTATTCCAAATAAGTATGCAAACGTATCGTAAGTCCAAATTAATATGAATATACATAATAATATTTCTGGTTTAAAAATTACTTCAATTTCTGTTTTAAAAAGAACCATGTGGTTTAGTAAAGAAAAGGGAAGTGTTATATAAAATAATCCAAATAATGTATATGCAATATTTAAAAATGGTCTTTTAGAATCCATATAAAGTTCGCTAATAAAAATAAATAAGAGTAAAGGAATAATTAAAAGGAAAATCTTTTCGTCAACAAAGTTATTTGCATATAAAAAATTAATTGTAAAAATTAATATAGATGTTGCAATTCCATAAAATTTTTGTGTTCGGGCTTTTTCTCTATATGCGAGGATATAAAACTCCCATAAACTTAATGAAGAGATAATTAAAAATAGAATATAAAATGAAAATTGGTGTATAATAACACCAAATACAATAATTATTATTAGAAGTAAGCCTGATAAACTACGAACTAAAATATTTTTCAATTTTCAATATTTTTTAAAATTTCTAATGCTTTATCGAAATCTTCCGATTTTACATATATTTCAATATCCCCGAGTACAACATAAGACGAATCTTGTTTATTCATAATATACGATTCGATATTATTTTCAGTTAAAATTTCTTTTGCAATAAGTGCAAGATGCATTTTTGAAAAGCTATAAACTTTTACCCAATTTGAATCCATTAATTAAAATTATTAAAAAATACATATAATTCTTTAGGTCCATGTGCTCCTAAAACAAGGGTCTTTTCTATATCGGCTGTTCTACTTGGACCGGTAATTAATGTAATTTGAGATGGTAAACTTTCGCAATCTGCATTTAATCTATCAATCGCATCTTTAATGTCATAAACTAATTGTTTGGAAGTTGCTATTACGATATGAATATTAGGATAAACATTCATCTTTCTGCCTGATGCCTGACGCGATGAAACCAATACACTTCCGGTTCTTGCAATTAAGCTTTCGCATGATGTAACTCCTACATTTAATTCTAAAAAATCTTTGCTGCTTGATAAATATGGAACTCCTGCATTTTCAAGTAATTTTTGAATATTACTATCAATGCAATAAACTGAATCTAAGGAATATTCTTTAATTAAAAGTCGAATATTTTGATTAAACTCACCTACATTTTCGCAAAAAACAAACTTGCCATTTATTTTAGTAAATTCTTGAGCAAAAACTAGTTCAAGAGAATCTTTTGTTTTGATATAAACATCTGATAAATCTTGAGAGCTATCTTTAAAATTATTACTACGCACCGATGTATCAATAACTTCTCTGATTAAATTAAGTATATTATTCCTTGATTGATTCATTAGAAACTATATTCTCTTCAAGCTTTTTATCAGTCGATTTATTTGGATTTTCTCTATTACTGCTTAACATATTTTCGAGGTCAGCATTTTTGAAAGCTCGTTTGCCAAAAATATTTTCTAAATCTTCTGCAAAAATAACTTCTCTCTCAAGTAATAATTCTGCTAATTTAATTAACCCGTCTTTATTTTTTGTTAAAAGTTCTTTTGATTTTTGATAGGCTAATTCAATTATTGATGAAACTTCTTTATCAATTTCTTCAGCAGTTTTTTCGCTATATGGTTTGGTAAAGCCAAATTCGTTTTGTCCGGTTGAATCGTAATAACTTATATTTTTTAACGATTTACTCATACCATAAAATGCAACCATCGCATAAGCCTGTTTTGTAGCTCTTTCCAGGTCGTTTAACGCACCGGTAGAGATTTTTCCAAAAATCAATTCTTCCGAAGCTCTACCACCAAGTGTAGCTGACATTTCATCTAATATTTGTTCTGTGGTTGTAATTTGACGTTCTTCTGGCAGATACCATGCTGCACCAAGAGCTTTACCACGAGGAATAATTGTAACTTTTACCAGCGGATTAGCATATTCTAATAACCAACTAGTTGCAGCGTGTCCTGCTTCATGAAAAGCAACTGTGCGTTTTTCATCTATAGAAATTATTTTATTTTTCTTTTCTAAACCGCCAATAATTCTATCAATTGCATCAAGAAAATCTTGTTTTTCAATCAGTTTTTTTTCTGTTCGAGCAGCTATTAAAGCAGCTTCATTACATAGATTAGCAATGTCTGCTCCAGAAAAGCCCGGGGTTTGTTTTGATAAAAAATCAACTTTAACTTCGGGTGATACTTTTAATGGACGCATGTGAACTTCAAAAATCTCTCTTCTTTCATTTAAATCGGGTAATTCAACATTTATTTGTCTGTCGAATCTACCGGCTCTCATCAATGCTCTGTCAAGAATATCGGCTCTGTTAGTAGCTGCTAAAATCATAACTCCACTATTTGTAGCAAAACCATCCATTTCTGTAAGCAATTGATTTAATGTATTTTCACGTTCATCGTTTGCACCATAATTTGCATTTTTGCCTCTTGCTCTTCCTATTGCATCTATCTCATCAATAAATATTATACATGGAGCTTTGCTTTTTGCTTGTTTAAATAAATCTCTAACCCTTGAAGCTCCAACACCAACAAACATTTCAACAAAATCTGAACCTGATAATGAAAAGAAAGGTACGTTTGCTTCGCCTGCAACTGCTTTAGCCAGAAGGGTTTTACCTGTTCCTGGAGGACCAACTAATAAAACACCTTTAGGAATTTTTCCTCCAAGTTCGGTATATTTTTGTGGATTTTTTAAAAAGTCAACAATTTCTTTAATTTCAACCTTTGCTTCTTCTAAACCGGCAACATCTTTAAAATTAATTTTCACATGAGATTCCTTATCAAATAATTGAGCTCTGGATTTTCCAATATTAAAAATTTGTGAACCGCCGCCGGCACCACTAAATCTTTTGAAAATGAATATCCAAATTGCAATTAAAATAATAATTGGAAGCAGATAACTTAATATATCACGAAAATAATCTGTTCGGGTTTCGTAAAAAACAGAAATGTCGTTTTTCTCTAATAGCGTTGACTGTGCATCTTTTAATTGTTGTTCAAATACTTCTACAGAGCCAATTGTAAAATAATATTGTGGTTCGTTTTTAGAAAAGCTACCAACGCCTTTTGAGTTTATGTCTTTATATCTTTCATTTGAAATTTTATCGTCTTTTATAAAGATTTCTACTCTTTCTCGATTAACAACAACGACTTTTTTAACATCATCATTAGTCAACATTCTCACCTTAAAGTCGTTCCAAGTAGTTTGAACTGCACCCGAGCCAAAGTTCATAAACTGCATTCCTATAAAAACTATTGCAATAATTGCATATACCCAATAAACATTAAATTTTGGTTTATCGCCTTTTGGTCGCTCCGACTTAGGCTTTTCCTGTTTTGGATTATTTTGTTCTTTATTTTTATCTTCTATATTTTCTGCCATTCTTATACAAATTTAATTATCCGAACTATGTGAGAAAACTACTGAATCTGCCCAAAGAGCTTCTAAATTATAATATTTTCGATATTCATTCAGAAAAACATGAACAACAACATTAGAATAATCTAATAATATCCATTGTGAATTTTCCCAACCTTCTGTTTTCCAAACTCTTTCGTTTAATTTCTTTTTTGCATTTATTTCAATATATTCTGCAATTGTTGATACATGTGTTGTTGAGTCTGCATGACAAATAATAAAATATTTTGTAATACTGTTTTGCAACTTAGTCATATCAAGGCTTATAATATCTTTCCCTTGTTTCTCTCGAATACTCTCAATTATTGTTTCAAAAAGCTTTTCCGTTTCGTCGATGTTTCTCATTATTAAATATTAATCAATAAATTAATCTACAAATGTAATGAAATACTTTTTACATTACTAAATTTATCATAATATTGAAGTTAATAAAACATAAAAAATTATGGCTACAATTGGGAAACAAATAATTAATATTGAATCAATTGATTCAACAATGAGTTATGTAAAAAATAATTTAATCAACTCCGACAAAAATGAAGGTATTATTGTATCGTGTATCAGTCAAACCGATGGAAGAGGTCAGTTAAATAACTTTTGGGAAAGCGAAGCTGGAAAAAATATTACTATCAGCTTTTTTATTAAACCTAAAGATTTTATTGATATTTCCGACCAATTCAAAATATCGGTGTTAGTTGCAGTTTCAGTTTATGATTTCATAAAAATGCACGTAAATAAGAATGTTTCAATCAAATGGCCCAACGATGTTTATTACGAAAACAAAAAAATTGCCGGAATATTAATCGAACATTCTATCGAATTAAATAAACTTGAAAGTACTTTAATAGGTATTGGAATTAATATTAATCAAGAAATTTTCAAGTCTGACGCTCCAAATCCTATTTCACTGAAAAGCATTACAAATCAAACTTATAACCTCGAAACTTTAATTATTCAGTTAGCTGATATTTTAAATAAAAATATGTTTGTTTTAAAGACTAATTATCAGATTTTAAAAGACATATATTTGAAAAATCTTTTCCACAAAAATACATTCCACAAATACATATACAAAAACAACAATATTTTGGCTAAAATAACCGACATTAATAATTATGGTCACTTAATTCTTGAAACCGAAGAAGGAACTGTGATTTCTTGCGATATGAATGAAATTAAGCACATTGTAGAGTAAAAGATAGATTGTTATATTAATAAATTGTTAAATTGCGTTGCACTGAGTTCTTATCGAAGTGTAAATTGTTAAATTGTTCTATGTGATTCTTATCTATGTGTCTATGTGGTAATGAAGTTAGAAGTTAGAATAAGTAAAACGAAAATAGAATCTGCGTTAATCTGCGAGACAAAATGAAAAAAAATACCTTCATAATATTTCTACTTTTAATTTGTAAATTTCTATTCGCAAGTCCTGTAAGCGATTCGCTTGTTGTTCAGGAATATTATCTTGAAAATGGTCTTAAAATAATTTTAAACGAAGACACAAACGTTAATTATGTTTATGGAGCTGTTGTTGTAAAAGGCGGAAGCAAATTCGACCCCGACGATGCTACCGGAATTGCTCACTACCTCGAACATTTAATGTTTAAAGGAACAGCTCAAATAGGAACAATAAACTATGCCGAAGAAAAAATTTACTTAGATAGTATTACAAAATTATACGATTCAATTCCCTCATTAACAGACACTTTTTTGATTAATGCAGTTTTAAAAAAGATAAATCAACTATCTGTTAAAGCCTCAGATTATGCAATTCCTGATGAGCTTGATTTGCTGATGCAGGAAATAGGTTGTAGCGATATAAATGCCTATACCAGTGAAGATTGTATTGTGTATCACAATTCGTTTCCATCGGAGCAAATTTATAAATGGCTCGATATTACTTCACAACGGTTTGTAAACCCTGTTTTCAGAATGTTTCAGGCTGAACTTGATGTAGTTTACGAAGAAAAAAATATATATGCAGACGAATGGTTTTCAAATTATTACGAAACATTTATGAGCCATTTTTTCAAAAATCATCCTTATGGTCAGCATACAATTATTGGGAGCTTTGAACATTTACGAAAGCCTTCAATTTCAAAAATGTACGATTATTACAATAAATATTATGTGGCAAATAATATGGCTCTGATTTTAACAGGCAATTTTAAATCAGAAGAAATAAAGGATTCAATAATTCAGCTTTTTAGTTCATGGCGAAAAGCTAATTTGAAAGATTATAATAAAATTCAGGAAACAAATTTTAACGGTCGTGAACAATATAAGATGAAATTAACTCCATTAAGAGTTGGCTCACTTGGATTTCGCACAGCACCTGCCGGAAGCGACGATGAAAATGCTTTGGAATTAATAAACGAAATGCTCGAAAATTCGTCTGAAACAGGGTTTTTAAATAATCTGCATATTCAAAACAAGCTGGTTGACATTGATTTAGTAAAACTGCAATTGATTGATTATGGTGGAATTATGATTTATTATATTCCAAAAATGTTGCAATCGCTTAAAAATGTTGAGAAAAAAACAATAAGTTGTCTTAGCGAAATTAAAAACGGAAATTTCGATGATGAATATTTCGATTTTATTAAAAATCAGGCTTATAAGAATCATATTAAAGAGTTGGAAGTTATAAATGAATATGACAATGAAGGGGCTAACGCAGGAAGGCTCGAAATTTTAATCAGCAATTTTGTAAGCAATAAAAGCTGGACTGAATACATTCAATGTAAAAAAAATATTCTGAATATTACTCGTGAAGAAGTTATTGATGTAGCCAATAAATACTTTAACGACAACTATTTGACATTATATTCAAAAAAAGGAAATCTACAAATTGATAAACTCGAAATTGCTAAAAACGAAAAATTATCACTTAGCAATAAAAATTCAGCTTCGGAATATGGAAATTACTTTAGAAATCTTAAAAATTTAAATCCAAAGTTAAAATTGCTCGAACTGCATAAAGACGTTTTATACGATACACTTTCGCTATTTAAAAATTTCTACTATACATATAATCCTTATAATGAGCTTTATTCGTTCGAAATAAATATTGGTGTTGGACTAAGTCGGATTCCGATGTTGAAATTCTTAGCCGACTTTTTAACCTACAGCGGTTCAGAGAATTATCCAATGGAAGAGTTCAAATCCCGATTGCTCGAACTTGGCAGCGATATGAAAATAGAAAGTGATGAAAATTTTTTCAAACTAAAAATCAATGGACTTGATTCTACTTTAGTCGAAACAGTGGAGTTGATTAACGAACTTTTATCGGAAACATTAACGGAAAAGCTCAACCTCAATACAATGGCGAACTCGGAGTATATTAACCGAAAATTTGAAATAAACGACCCTGCCATAAAGGGCGAAGCTTTAATTCAATTCCTGATGTACGATACTCTTTCTATATATGCCTCACGACCAAACATTAAGCAATTATATAAGACTTCGGCAAACGACTTGAAGGTTTTATTAGACAGCATTTTAAAGTTTGAAACCGATATTATGTATTCCGGAAAACTAGATTACAGCTTTGTAAAAGGACTTATTTATAATAATTTATCTGCCATAAATCCTGTTTATAAAAGTAATTCGCCATATTTTCCTGAACCAAAAAATATTTCTGAAAACGAAATTTTTTTTAACAACGACCCTAACGCACAACAAAGTCAGATTTATTTTTACATAAAATGCCCAAAAACTGATAGCGTTAATCAGGCAATTTCAAATTTGTTTACAACATATCTTAACGATTTGGTTTATAACGAAATACGCAATCAAAAATCTTTATCATACAATCCTTATGTTTACTTTCAGCCAACTTATAAAGACGAAAGTGCATTTTTGCTGGTTTATCTTTCTACACAAGCCGAAAATACTGAAGAAGCCTTGCAATCGGTTTTAGATATTCTGAAGAATTTCAAAATAGAAAAAAGCAAGTTTGAAACACTGAAAAACGCTTTAATTTATTCCATAAATACAGGAATTCCTTCGTTTCGGAAATACAGCGAACTTATGCTCTGGCGTTTAAAACGAAATAAAACCGACGACCCAGTCAAATACAAATTTGAAATTTATAAATCGGCTACCGAAGCCAACCTTGAACAATTCTTTAACGAAAACATAAAATCAAAACCAATCGTTATTGGAATTGTAGGCGATAAAAGCAAATTTAACATTGAAAAATTTGTTAACTTTTCTGTTTTGGAGATTGAGGAAGAGGGATTTGTAAGGGAGTGATTAGAGAGTAACGGTGGCAATATGCAAAGTTGGGGATTACGGAGCGATTCCTTATCAAGTTACACTGCGCCTGATGCGAGCCACAACCTTTGAATAACCTATTAAACCCCAATTTTGTATATTGCATGTTGGCAGTAGTTATTATTATAATATTTTTCTAAGTATCTCAATTGAACTTATAAAACACAAGTCAGATTTTGTCTTATCCAAACTGTTTTTCAATTCAACTCCTGGATGAATAAAATTTCTATAAACTCTTGATAAATTGGTTAAAGGGGAAAAGTCACTTCCAAAAATTTTTTTCTCTTCAATAAAGGAAATCAAATCAAATAGCACGCAATCATATAAGTCCTTCTTTATTGGTTTACCAGCAGCGTTTACATATTCTATCTTTTTAATTTTTTTTCTCTCACAGTAATAAGTAAGAATTAATTCAACAAAAGAGCCTGACAATACAATAGTGGATTTTTTATTTCCAACTAGATAATTAAAGATTAACTCGTTATAATCACGATTTATTAATGGTCGAAATTTTTCATTGACTTTCATAATTTTTTTTGATGTCTCTGAATAATTAAGCTCATTTAATTGAAAAATTGAAATATTATTCAAGCCAGTTAGCCATTCTTTAGGCAAATTTATTTCGGAAACAATATCTCTTAGTCTATTTATTTCTGCATCAAGATGGGGATTTATTAGATAATAGGGAGTGTCATATGCATCGGTTTTATCTACTTGAATAATATAATTCTTTGAAATCCAATTATTTTTTAATTCTAAAGCTTTCTTCGGATTAGTATTCATTAATACTGGAAACATTTCATCCTGTATGGGTAAATTCCAATTATCAAATTCATCCTCTTTTCTGCAATTCAAGAGAAAAGTATAGAGGGATTCTAAAGTGAAAAAATTTTCGGATTTTAATATGTCTATTGAATTTAAGAACAATTTGTTAATTGCACTTTTCTTTTGAACCTCTTTAGTAATTTCTTTTTGCTTATTTAAGGCATTCTGAAGATTGTTCTTTACTAAATCATCGTCAGTTTCTAGAGATAATGCCTTTTGATAAATATCAATTGCTTTATCAAGCTTATCCTCATTTTTATAAATGTTTGCAAGATTATTTAGAGCAGCACTTGTTTCCCCTTTAATATCAATACATCTATTATAAGCATATTTTGCTTTCTCTGGATTTCCTAATTCATTAAATGCATAACCAACTTCAAACCAGATATCTGCTTTATCTATTTGTTGTTTTGAAAACTTCTCATAAAGGTTTATAATGAACTGATATTTCTTTTGCTTATGAAGTTCTTCTATGACAGGATTTAGATATTCTAAAAATACTTGTCTAAAAGAATACTCTTCTTCCAAAGTGGTTGTTATTTCAGAAATTAGATTATCAATACTTTTATTGGACTCGACGAGCTCATAAAACATGTCAGAATAAGCCTCATTCAATTCAGACAGGATAAATTTATAATGATAGCAATTAAGGTATTTCAAAGATTCCTTAACTGACTTTAAACGTAAAACTTTTTCACCAATATGTTTATAAAGAGAACATTTAAGTAGCTCAATTTTCCCTCAAATATCATCGCCTGATTGTGTTTTCTTAATTGAATCTAATTTTTTAATTGCAATTTCTTCTTTAACAGGCAAGTCTAGTCCGATAGACCATTGAGAATCAAAGTAGATTGGCATATCCCCAAACCAATCATCAATAATAAACTGTTTAGTTATTTCCATTGCAGAAATTAGCGATGTAAAATCACTATAAGTTGTTTTGTCTACACACATTAAGACTCCAATAAGCCCAAACCAAAAATTTTCAGTATTTTTTTCTTTATTAAAAGTGTCAATATAAATGTCTTTTGCTTTTTTAAGGTCACCTTCTGCATAACAAATATTTGCAAACTGCAATTGTAATGCAAATTCAGATTTAGGATTTTCATTTAGCTCTTTTGCTAATTTTAAGTACTCGTGAGCTTCATTAAAATTCTTTTTATTTAACTCAATCTTTGATAAATCATACAAAACATGAGTAGAACGATGCTTTTCTTTAGCTGTAATCAAGACTTTTTCTTGATTTTCAATTTCACCAATTTTAAAGTATGTATCTGAAAGTCTAAGAACAAAGTTTAAATTCTCTGGAAATTTTTTTATAGCGGTCTTGAAAAGCTGAATTAGTTTATAATTATTCTGATAAATATAATGTAATTGATTTATAGTATCTTCAGGACAAGTTTCAAATTCTAATGCTTGTTCAAAATATTTTCGAGAAGTATCTTTATCATATAATGGGTTTTCGTCATCTGAAAATGTTTGATTACCATAGGTTTTTCCAAGCCAATAACAAATAAATCCACCAGCCTTTTTTTCATTGTCATTTTTAAAAGCCTCTTTTAATTCTTTAGCAGATTCAACAAATTGTTTTTTGTCGTAATATATTATTCCAAGCAAATAACTAGCACCTAATTTATCAGGAAATTCATCTCTAATCTGAATACATATTTTTTTTGCGCTGGATAAATCATTTTCTTCATACTTTTTCCAAGCACTCTCAATTTGAATTTTATATTTTTCGTCTTGTGTTTTTGTCATTATTTAAATCTTGTGTGACTGCTCTATTTTATAATTACCGCCAACTCGTTTATATATGCAACTACATCACCAATCTTCTATGTTTTAATTAATTACAATCCGATAATAAACGTTTACAAACGAGTACAAATATTTATTTACGAATATTATCAAAAGTAAAATTTTCTTTTGAATTTTGCAAGTATGGTTATTTGAGAATAAAACTTAGTGTAAAGTTACTGCTCAATAACTTCCATAAAATAACGAAAGCCCAGGTCGTTTTGAGATTTGCTATAATGGCTTGTCGATTTAATCTTTACATCGCCACCCCTACACCTCCAGCTTCCACCTTTTGCAATTCCTTTTTCAGAGGTCATTTCGGCAACATTTCCGCAAACATTATACAATCCAAATACGTTAGGATAATATGAATTTACGGGTGCTGTAATATCGGCATTATCATTTAATGAACCTGCAATGCCCTGAGAATTAAAATTGTCGATAAATATTTTTTTAGTTATTGTATCTATTCGTATATTTTCTTCGCCTACGCCAGTAAAATTACACATAAAACGTTCATTCATAAATAGTTTATTTCCCCAAGGATAATCAAATAGACTTTGTCCGCTTGAAGCTGCACATTCCCATTCACTAAGGGTTGGTAATCGAAATAAAACCTTTTTATATTTTCGTTTCGGGTTATCATTGTATTCGATAGTTAGCCATTCACAAAATAATTTTGCAGC
>Ga0154360_1305_pt1 | contig 11256 bp, 11 predicted proteins | sample RifGroA2_FD_115888 | JGI IMG/M metagenome (GOLD analysis project Ga0154360, IMG submission 115888) | Bacteroidetes bacterium GWA2_30_7 | reverse complement strand
TAAAGTAATTTTTTTTGAAACATCTATTTGTTGACTTGAATATGAGAAAATTATATCTGTATTTTTTTCAATTTCTTTTAAAACATATTCAATAGATTTATTTTTCGCTTTTATAGTGATTTTCTTTGTTAAATCTAATGTTTGAGAAAAAAGAAAAGAACAATTAAATAAAATTAAAATCCATAATAAACTTGAAATATTGTAAACTTTGTTTTTCAAATTTTATTGAATTATTTAGTAGTTCCGCCTTCATATAATTTTGTAAAAACACTGTCAACCGGTTCCCAAAGTTCAATTTTATTGTTTTCTAAATCAAGTATGTGTACGAATTTTCCATAATCGTATGTTTCAATCGAATCTAAGATTTTTACACCATTATTACGAAGTTCTTCAACAAGTTTTACGATATTTTCAACTCTGTAGTTTATCATAAATTCGCGTTCAGATGGTTCAAAATATTTAGTTTTTTCACTGAATGGACTCCATTGTAAGTATCCAATTTGTTCAGGTTTATCAGCCATTCTGAATTCAAACATAGAACCATATTCGTTTGTTACAAGACCTAAGTTTTTATTATACCAGTTTCTCATTTCGCCTGGATTTTTGCATTTAAAAAAAATGCCACCAATTCCGGTTACTTTTTTTGAATCATTTTTCATACTATCTGCAATTAAATTTTGAGATTTTGATACCATATAACATGTTACCAATAAATAAATTATTAAAATTTTTTTCATAAGGCAGTAAATTTAATATTATTTTTTTTACAAATCAAACGTGCAACTTCTCTTCCAATTTTTAGTGCAACTGGAATTCCTCCACCAGGTGTGTTCCAATGGCTAGCATAATAAAAGTTTTTTAAACCTTTTAAAGTCAATTTTACAGGTGGTTTTGCCAAAAAATTATTTCCTGGCATCCAACCTTGTGTACTTCCCTGCCAATTATTTGTATATCTGAGGAATGTAGCTGGTGTTGCAATATCAATCATTTCAATATCAGCTTTTTGTATTCTAACTTTTTCATCTAAAATGTCAAATACTGTTTCAGCAAAATTAAGTTTTAAACTTTTATATTTTTCAATATTTTTTACTCGATGATTTATCCAGAAATCGCCATTATTTGTGTAGAAACAAATAGAAATCAAAGTTTTACCTTCGGGAGCTAATGTTTTATCGTAATTGTAAATATGTACTTCAAAGCGTTTATATTTTGTGCCATCGGGCGAAGTTATTTCTGTTTCTAACGGGAATCTAAAAAAATGTGGTAAATCGCTCAAATCTTTATTAATACCTAACGAAAACATAACTACCGAAAAGAAGGTTTTAAGTTTTTCTTGTTTTTTTAATGAAAGTAAAGTTTTATTAATATACTTTCCTTCGAGTGCATTAAAAATTGTGTAATACCAATCAGCAGTAGATATTGTAATATTTGAATTAAAAACTGTTTCATCGTTAAGAATAATTCCTTTTGCTTGGTTATTTTCAATGACAATTTTTTTAATTTCAGAATTGTAATTTATTTTACCTCCAAGTGATTTATAAGCTTCTACGAGTTTGTTTACTAAAGTCAATGAGCCTCCAATTGGATAGCCGGCACTTTTAGAATCGTAAAATGCTAATGGTAAAGCAAATACGAGCATTTTTACTTCGTCATCATCGTATAGTAATTCGAAACTTTCCCTTAAAAATGGATTTTTTAGTTTAGCAGCAAAAGTAAAATTTGTTTCCTTGTTCCATTCTCTAATCAATTTTAAAACAGGAAGATACTTTGCCATTTTAATTCCTTCGATTGTTGATTTTAAAAACGAATTTTCTTGCGGAATAGGAGGGAGGTCGTAATTTTGAAAAACTCTTACTTTTTTAATAAAAGTTTGGATTTGTTTTGTGTCTTCGGGTGCAATATCAATTAGGTATTCTTCAAGTTTACAGAGATTTGTGTAAAAATGAAATATTTTACTTCCATATTTATCGCAGTTAGTTTTTAATTCTAAATCGTATTTTAAATCGTGATTATGGAAAGGAATTGAACTTATATCAATTATTTCTGACCACATTTTATAAAACGAACTGCCTTTAGCAGAGCCCATTATCCAATGTGAACTACAGTTTATAGTATAACCATTTCTTTTCCAACCGGTACACAAACCTCCGGCAGATGAACTTTTTTCAAATATTTGAGTTTCAAAACCATTTTTTTGCAAATAACATCCGGCTGATAATCCGGATATTCCTGCACCTATAATATTTATTTTAGTTTTCAATTAATAGTTTATAATTAAGCAAACGAAAACTATATAATTATTTCAAATCCCTCTTGTTTAACTAATTGTAATAGTGGTGAAACATCGTCAGTTAAAAATTTTTGTAAACCAACCGTATATGGTTCTATTTTCAAATCAATTTTCTCAGTTAATCTCCACGCTTTGGCTTTCAATAGGTCATCATTTTTATCAAATACCTTAGAAATAATCATTACATCAATATCACTTTCAGAATTTGCAGTATCATGTAAATAACTTCCATATAAAAAAGCTTTTTCAACTGGTATGCCCGATATACTTAATAGATTGCAATATTTTCTGAGTAAGTCTATAACTTCGTTTTTAGCCATTGAAATAATGTTTTTGTTTTGTTTAAATACATTTTAACTTTTTCAATATTTGGTACGCTTGGATAATTTTCTGGATACCTGCCTTCGAGTTGGTAAGCCATTAAAACAGCACAAAAATCTTTATCTTCTTCGGAAAGTTCAATATCAGTCAAACTTAATAAGTATGCTAATCTATGTACTTTTGGAGGAATTTGATTTGTGCATCGTACCACATTAGCTTTAATCACCTTTTCAATACATAAATGACAAAAAAATAAACCGTGTAAAATTTTACCTTTTGATATTAATATTTCAGATGAATCAAGGTCATCTTCTGCTGTATTTAACCAATATTCTATTTGCTTATTAATATCCATAAATATTAAATTTAGAAAAAAGGGATATATGCAAAGTTAAAAAAAACTATGTTATATCAGATAATAAATTATTTATTCAACATACAAAACCAACCCTTTCAAATATTCTCCTTCGGGGTGATAAATATTTACAGGATGGTCGGCTGGTTGAGTTAGTTGGTGCATAATTCTAACGTGTCTTCCTGACATTGCTGCTGCCGAAAAAACAGCTTTACGGAAAGCATCTGTACTAACTGCCTGAGAGCAAGAGAAGGTGAATAATATTCCACCTTTTTTAATTTGCGAAATTGCACTGTAATTAATTTTTTTATAACCCTGAAGTGCGTTATGTAGTGCATCTTGGTGTTTTGCAAATGCCGGTGGGTCGAGTATAATAACATCGTATTTATTTTCAATGTTTTGCATAAATTCAAAAGCATCAACAGCAAAAGATTCGTGTTTATTGGTTTTTCCAAAATTCAATTCAATATTTTCGTTTGTAAGTACGATAGCTTTTTTAGAACTGTCAACAGTGTGAACTAATTCTGCTCCACCTTGTAGGGCATAAACCGAGAATCCACCTGTGTATCCGAACATATTTAATACATACTTTCCAGAACAATATTTTTCTAATAATTTGCGATTTTCGCGTTGGTCGATAAAAAATCCTGTTTTTTGACCTTCCTCCCAGTTTATTTTAAATTTTAAATTATTTTCGGAAATAATATTTTCATTAAACTCTCCGAATATATAACCATCTTCTGGATTTACAGGGGCTTTTGCAGGTATTGTTGCTTTGCTTTTATCATAAATTGCTTTTAGCTTTTCTCCAAAAACTTGTTTCAAACTTTTTGCAATTTCATCTCTGCTTTTGAAAAATCCAACCGAATGACTTTGCATTACAGCAGTTCCATTGTAAAAATCTATAATTAAACCCGGCATTCCATCTCCTTCAGCGTTTATAAGTCTGAATGCATTTGTCTCATTATTATTGATTAAACCTAAATTTTTCCGATAATTATAAGCTGTTTCAATTTTTCTCTTCCAGAAGTTTTCATTAATTTCTTCGTCCTGAAATGTTATTATTCTAACTGTAATAGTTCCAACTTGATAATGACCTGCACCAAGAAAATTATCCTGATTATCGTACACATGTACTATGCAACCTTCCTCTACTTCACCTTTTATTTTTTTAATTGCCCCTGAAAATATCCAAGGATGAAATCGTTTGGCTGATTGGTCTTTACCTGATTTTAGAATTACTTTAGCTATCATAATAAGAAGTTAGAGATTAGAGATTAGAAATTAGAAGTTAGAATTTTTAAATCTTAAATATTACATTTTAAATTTCTTATAGAGTTCGTAACAAATCCAGGCATCTGTGGCTGCGTAAGTTAATTGTGCATCGGTAAGTATTTTTGCTTCCCAGTTTGATAATTGTTTTGATTTGGAAATACGCATATTCAGGACAATTGCCGCAAGTTTTTTCAAACTTTTATTTTCAATATTATTTTCGACAGAAATTGTACATATATCAATAAATGATTTGGGTTTAAAATTGTTGATTTTTTGCATTATTTTAATATCATCGTGTATTGCCAGTCCTACTTTTAAGATATTTTCATTTTCAAATATTTTTTTTAATTTATCGGGAATTCCAATATGATTTAATCTGAAAATATAAGCTTTTTCAGATGTTGAGAATTGAAGCAATGCTACTGAATTTTTTTCTCCTTTTTTAAAACATGGTTTACTTTCGGTATCGAATCCTAAAATTTTTTGGTTAAATAAATCTTTTATATGGAGGTTAAATTTTTGAAAATTATCAATTAAAATTATTTCACCATTAAATTGTGTAAGTGGTAACTTATTTATCTCATCTATTGTGATTGATGAAATATATTTTGGGTCATTTAATTCAGTCATTTTTTGTCAGAACATCAATTCCGCTTTTTGTATATAAAATTAAATGTATAGATTTAGAGGCACTTAAAAGGCGATTTCCCCAGTAAAGTTCAAAATTATTTATACATTCCCATAATCCATCGTTCATAATATCTACATCTCCTAAACGGTAAATATATATAAAGTCTTTTAAATCTTGATAAATGTCTGATAAGTCTTCGGAAATACTATGTTCTACAAATTCAGTTGTTTCGTTCATTTGGCTGTCTGTAAGGTCTTTGTATGAATCTAATTCGCCAAATTTAGTAAGTAAAGTGTTATTAATTTTTGCATAATGTGCTTCTGTTACATACTTTTCGGGTTCTTCTTCCGTAACTGTTTCATTTTTAGTTAACATTGATGCTTTTAAATATAGAAGCGGCAGAAATTTTTGAATTTTTGAAATAAAATCTGATTGTTCTGTTTTTTCTGAATTTTCTATAAAATTGCAATATTCGTTTGCAACCGTTACAAACTCAATTACATTTTTTGAAAAAACTATACTATTAAATTCTGAATCCATTTTTGTTATTTAGAAATTTTAGAGTTTACAATTTTTAGAATTTCCGATTCAATTGCTATTGCCTGATTTTCAATTTTTTGCCCTTTTGCAATAATATCATTCACAAAATCTTTATCGCTTAAACCCGATGCGTTAATTTTTACATTTAAGTATGCACCAATAATTGCAGAACGTAATGCTAAAGCTCCAACTCCGCCATCAGTTACAGAATTTGGATTTCCTTTTTCAACCATTTCTTTGCATATTTCAAACGCTTTAAACGAAGTTTCCATAACTCTGAATGGAATCAGAGTTGCATACTTTGTAGCTTCCTGAATAGCTTGTTTTCTGGCTGTTATTTCACCTTCATTGCTCTTTGGTAATCCAAAAGATTCCATAATTTTATTGAATGAATTTGTATCTTCATCAACAAGATATAATAACTCGGATTTTAATTGCTGACCTTTTTCTGCCCAAATACTAAATTCTTCCCAACGTTCGTCCCAGCCTGCTTTGTGAGATGATAAATTTGCCACCATTGTTCCTAAAGCTGCTCCCAATGCTCCCATATATGCAGATATTGAGCCTCCTCCCGGTGCTGGAGCTTCTGATGCAGTTAGGTTAGCAAAGTTAGTACAAGTTAAATCGATTAATTTGTTTTTAGTTTTATCGGAAATTAGATATTCGATAATTTTTTCTTCTGGGTTGAATGGCTTTAAATCATCTAGTCCCATTGACTTTATAGCAATTTTTATTAGTTCGCTATCTTCAACACCAACAGAACGCTTTTGCTTACGAAGAAAATATTTTCCGGCTTCGGTTAATGTTTTTAAAGGAACTAATCCTACTATTTCGGTTCCTGAAACTCTTATACCGCGTTCGGAGGCTTTTTTACAAACTTCATCAAATGCAACATGTAATGGAGTTACTGTAATATTTGTTATATTCATAGAAACCTGTGCGATTCCGTATTCTTCAATAAACCAGCCAATTGCTTTTGTTGATTTTAAAGTACCAGGGATATTAATTTCATTACCTTTTTCATCTTTAACAATTTTTCCAGTTACTGAATTTCCTTCACGTTTTGGACGACCTTTTTCTCTGACATCGAATGCAATAGCATTTGCACGGCGTGTTGAAGTTGTATTTAAATTATAGTTTACAGCAATCAAAAAATCTCTTGCTCCAACTGCTGTAGCTCCACTTTTAACATTAAATTTTGCTGGACCAAAATCGGGCTTCCATTCAGGTTTTGAAAGTTTATCTTTTAAGCCTTCGTATTCGCCTGAACGACAATATGCAAGGTTCTTTCTTTTTTCAGTAAAAGCAGCATTTTCGTAACAATAAACCGAAATATTTAATTCTTCGCCAATACGTTTTGCAAGCTTTCGTGCAAATTCAACAGTTTCTTCCATTGTAATATTTGACACAGGAACTAAAGGACACACGTCGGTTGCTCCAAATCGAGGATGTTCGCCCTTATGTTTCGACATATCAATTAATTCGGAGGCTTTTTTTACTGCTCTGAAAGCAGCTTCAATAACATCGTCAGGAGTTCCTACAAATGTTACAACAGTTCTATTTGTGGCAAAACCAGGGTCAACATCTAATAATTTAATTCCCTCGACAGATTCAATTTGTTCAGTAATTTGTTTAATTACAGACATATCTCTGCCTTCGCTGAAGTTAGGAACACATTCGATTAGCTTTTTCATTTTGTTTAAAAATTAACGTGGCAAAATTAAGAATTTATTGTGATTGAAATATTTAATTTGATAATTTTGATTTGATTTTGTACTTTTAGAACACGGATAACACAGATTTTACTTATTTTTTCGGATGAAATATAGTTATTGAATCTTTTCATTTGGTATTTGCTGTTTTAATAAAAATCATTTAAATTTGGGAGATTGCTTAAATATATTGAATTGTTGTGGTCAAATAGACATTGAAAGCAATAATACATGTATTCTTTATTTAAATTTAATTATTTGATTATGATAAAATTTACAGATTTTAATTGTATTAAATGTAATTATCCGCTTTATGGTAAAGTATATGATTATTCCAAAACACACATTGGATTTGCTTTATGTCAAAATTGCCAAGATTGGTTTAGAGAAAAAAATAATAAACCTACAAAGGAAACTAAAATGTTATATCTTGCATTAAAAGAGCGGAACATACCAGTTGAAATTGAGAAATATGATGGCTTTAAAAGTATTGATTTAGCTATACCCAATATGAAATTTAATATTGAAGTCGATGGCTCACACCATAATCTAGATTTAAAGCAAGCGACTTCAGATATATTGAGAACATTTCATTCTTTGGAAAAGGGCTATTTTACCTTGAGAATTCCTAATATTTTAATAAAACAAAAGCTAAATGAAACAGCTGATTGTATTACCAGAATTATTTTAGATCAGAAAGAAAAGCAAATGGATGATAATTTAAAAGAAGATGACGATATTCAAATTAGATTAATTTTTGAAAAAATGGTTTTTAACTTTATTGTCTATTTCTTTACTGTTTTTGAAAGTGATTGGGAATATACTAGTCTATATATTTCACAAGAAGGCTCAAATTATGAAAATCTTTTAGATGAATTTCCAAATGATGCAAATTGGCAAAATAGGGACTTAATGGTAAAAGCTTATTATGACTTAATTGAATTTGTAACGAAAAATAAAATTTTTAAAAATATTGAAAATAAAACAAATGAACAAAATATGATTGAAGTTATATTCAGAGAAAGATACAATTTATAATTAAATTGTAAAATAAATGATGTAACATAATTCAACACAGATACTTTTGCTATTTGCAAAATTGTTTAATAACCTTATAAGCCTCATCAGAACCAAGCTCTCCGGCTTTGCTCCAATCGAAACATGCTCCGTATTTATCTTCTAAATAATATTTTGAATATCCTCGATTAAAATATGCTTCTTTTTTTGAAGGGTCAATTTCAAGAGCTTTATTATAATCAATCAGTGCATTTTTATGTTGCAATAGGCGGCTTTTACAAAAGCCTCTGTTGTAGTACACATCTGAAGTATTTTCACCAAGTTTAATAGCTGTATCATAATCTGTTATGGCACTTGTATAATCCTGAAGGTCGTATTTTATGCTTCCTCGTCCGAAATAGGCTTCAGAGCATTTTGCATCTATCGAAATTGCTTTGCTGAAATCTTCAACAGCTTCTTTTAATTTTTCTGTTTTATACAGGGTAATTCCTCTTTTAACGAATGCATTAACGTAATCGTTTTTAAGTTCGACAGTTTTGTTAAAATCGGCTAATGCTTCATTGAACTTTGCTAATTTCAAATAAGTCAGCCCTCTGTGATAGTATGCAAGATAGTTATCCGATTTTAGCTCTGTACATTTTGAATAATCTGAAATTGCATTTTCAAAATTATTCTGACTTACCAAAGCATTGGCTCTGTTAAAATATGCTTCTGAAAATGATTTATCAATATCAATAGCTTTGTTAAAGTCAATTACCGAAACTGCAAATTCGTTAAGGTAATATTTGTAAAGTCCTCTAAAGTTGAAAGCATCTTTATCATAAGGATTTAGCTCAATAACTTTATCTAAAATTTCAACAATTTTAAGATAAATTGTAGCTTTAGTTTCATCATTTTTTTCGGGATTTAATTCCAACGATTTTTTGTAATCGTCAATAGCTCCATAATAATCGTAAGTTGAATACTTAACGTTTGCTCGGTTGTAATATGCGTTGTAATCGTTTGGGTTTAATCTAATTAATGAATTATAATCAACAATTGCTCCTTGAAAATCGTTAAGTTTTACTTTGTTAATTCCTGAATTTTCAATTGTTTTTATATCGTTTGGATTGTTTGCTACCATTTTATTATAAAAATCGAGTAACTTAGTGTAATCGGGCATATCTGTCGTTGTTTGTGGCTTTAATTCGATTGCTTTATTGAAATCAATTACTGCTCCGCTAACATCACCTTTTATGTATTTAACATTTCCTCTTCCATAATATGCTTTTGCGTAATCGGGCTGTAACTCAATAGCTTTACTGAAATCTTTTAAAGCTCCATCATAGTCTTTCATTTCGGTTTTTAAAGTTCCTCTAATTGAATATGCTTTGTGGTCTTTTGGGCTTTTTTCAATAGTTTTATTATACACTTCGAGTACATTTTTTAAATCGGGTTCATCAGAAACAATAGCTTCGGGTTTTAATTCAAGGGCTTTATTAAAATCGTCGATTGAGCCAAAATAATCTTCGTTTTTATATTTCGCATTACCGCGACTATAGTAGTATTTTGATTCTTTTGGGTTTAATTCAATTGCCTTATTGTAATCTCTGATAGAGCCTTTTATATCTTTCAGATTAAATTTGGCATTTGCTCTTCCGAAATAAGCTTGAGCATGTTCGGGATTTATTTCTAGTGCTTTACTATATTCTGATATTGCATTTTTGTAATCATCAGCATAAAATTTTGTTTCGGCTGATTTAAAAATTTCGTCAGCATTTTGAGCAAAAATATTTATTGCTAAAAATAATGAAATGATGAATGATAAGCTTCTCATTTGGTTATAATTTTATATGTGTTATTAGAAATTTTAATATTTTTTTGCCACAGATTACTCATAATTTTTTTATTTTTTTTGGCATTCGTGAGTCGCTTCGCTAAGTTCACTGATTTTACACAAAGGCATTCTCTCTTAAATATTGACACAGAAGAAACTACCAAAGGTAGTTTCATATCTGTGTTAATTTGTGTAATCTGTGGCAAAGTCTTTATTTATAAAATTAGTTCAATAAATTGAAATAAGTTGTATGTCATTTTTATGACATAGTTATTTCATAATTAATAATTTGATTTGTAAATTTAAGATTATTACTTGTCAAATTTTTCGCTTATGAACTCATTTTATTAACTGATAATAATGAAAATAAAAAATATTTAAAATGCTAAATATCAGAAATTTGATGACTTGATTATCAACAATTGAAAAAAAAGAAAATTTGTGAAATGAAAAATTTAAAAAGATTTCTTGTTTAAATAAAATAATAAAAATACCGGATATGCACATGCAAAAATTCCTCCTGAAATAACGATAAAATAATAGAAACCCTCGCCAATATTTCTAAATATAGGATTCATACTAAACAAGTTTACAAATACAGATTTCATAAAAATTGCATAAAATATATACCATATTATACTAAATATTGAAGCATATTTTGCATAAGTTATTCCGATATTATTTTTTTTAAGCATTTTAATTCCAGAAATTAGAAGTAATACGTTTATAATAGCCTGTAAAGGCATTACTATCATCATTTTATTCAGCATATCGCCAAGTAAGTCAGGCATATTAAATGTAACTCCATAACCATGAGACATCATTGGAATTTTTTCAAATAATATTTTTTCGAGATAAATAATTGGCAGTGATATAATTGCAGAAATTAATACAATTGCTCCATAAATTATTGATATAATGCTTATTGCTTTCATAAAATTGTTGTAATAAAGTGTTTAGGTATTCGTGTGTTCAAGTTAAGTTGAAAAGTTTATAATTATTAATTTACATTTTTCTAATTTCTAACTTCTATTTTTCTTCTTTTAAATTCTAAATCCAAAAACATTAATATCGTCTCGTTGCTCGATTTCATTTTTATTCGAATTTGTTAAAAATTCGGCTAATGCTTCGCCTTGATTTTTCATTGGTTTTTCAACATTTTCCATTAACATAGTTTTAAATTTTTTCTTTCCTAATGGGAACTTTTTATCGCCATACGAAATATCTATAAAACCGTCTGAGGTCATGTAAAATGCTTCGTTTTCGTCTATTTTTATTTCCAGATTTTTAAATTCAAAG
>Ga0154360_1302_pt4 | contig 11278 bp, 7 predicted proteins | sample RifGroA2_FD_115888 | JGI IMG/M metagenome (GOLD analysis project Ga0154360, IMG submission 115888) | Bacteroidetes bacterium GWA2_30_7 | reverse complement strand
TTTTTATTATGGGACCTAAAACAGTAATTAATGGAAATGTAGCAATTGGAAATCCATCTACAATTGATGCTAAACTACATGTAGTTGGAGATGTAAAAATTGAAGGACTTGCCGATGGTTCTACAACCAAAATGGTAGTAGCCGAACCCGACGGCAAACTCTCAACAAAAACTTTATCAATTAATACAAGTACCGATGGGACAAGTACAACTACCACTTTAAGTGGAAGCAATATTGAATTGGGAGACCCTGCAAATCCTGTCAGTAATGTAAATGTAAACGGAAGTATTGAATTACCTTTATCGGCAAATAGTTCTTCAAGTACAACAGCAGGTATTACATTAGATGGTTTTACAACCAGTAAATTCTCGTATAACTCTTTATCCTTAAAACGTTATGGATTTGGATTTCATAATCCTACACAGAGTACGACATCAAGCAATGGTAGTTTTATTTCAGGTTATGGAGGTATAGATTTTTTTACATCCGATAACAACAGACTCTCAATTAAGCAAAGCGGAAAAGTAGGAATTGGCACCGACGACCCGAAAGAAAGACTTCAATTAGGCGATTTATTTACTTTCCATACCGGAGGCACAAAAATGATTGGTAGAAATGTATATTGGGACAATGATGCAGGTTATTCAAAAAAAATTCTTAGCGTTGAAACTAATGGTGTATTACCTTCATCATCAGCTTTAAAATTTAATGCAGATGGTAGTATTGGTTTTTCAGTTGACAATAATACAGCCGACCCTAATGATGCTACTGGTTTTAAAATAAAATGGATAAACCCATTTAATATTTCAAAAAGTGGCAATATAGTTTTAGGTGATCCTAATACTACAGATTTTCCTTCAACCCTTACAGTTAATAGTAGTTTGAATTTTAAAACTTTACAAGATAAATCAGGCGATGCTAGTGCAAAAATGCTAGTTTGGAACAGTACTGATTATAGCGTGGGGACAAAAGAAATAACAGGGTTATGTGATGACATTACCTGCGATGGGAATGGACATGTGGGTATAGGAACAACTACACCAAACGCACAAATACATATTAAAGGTAAAAACAGTCAATCTCCAAAAATTCGTTTTGAAGATATTGTAGGTTTAGCACAATATCAAAGTATTTGGGATATTTCTCAGTCTTCAAATGGCTTAGAATTCCTACATGGAACCTTTGGTTCAAATCCTGTATCTAAGTTTAAAATATCTGAATGGGGTCATATAGGGATTGGTGCCCCATCTCCACAAGCAATCTTACATATTAAATCTGACGGAAGCGGTTTCGAAGAAAACGGTAATGTTCTACCTATAGTAGAAAATACTGGTACAGGTGCTGCAGGCTGGAAATTTCTTACAGGTGGAGGCATTAATGGACCTTACTGGATTATACATGCTGCAGGGGGAAGCAATCAAGGCTTGGGAAAATTTGTTTTCCGTTCCGATAGCGTTGAGGTTATGACATTAACAAGAGAAAAAAAGGATGGATGGAACGATGTTAGAAGAGTCGGTATTGGAACAACTTCTCCAACCTCCAATTTACAAGTACAGAATGCCGAAAATACAGATATTCGTGTTAAATCAACAGGTTCAAATAAAACTGCATTACTTTGGGCTGCAAATAATAATTTTGGGTTGGCTTTCGGTATAGGTACCGATAATAAAGGTCATATTTACTATAATGAAACTTCACCACAAGAATCTATGACATTTCTTAATAATGGCAATGTAGGAATAGGCACACCCACCCCCGACGAAAAACTCCAAGTAAAAGGCAACATTAAAGCATGTAAAGTAATAGTAGCAAACCCAGGTGGTGGCTGGTGCGATTACGTATTCGACGATAAATACAAACTCCCCTCACTTTTCGATGTAGAGCAATATGTAAAACAACACAAACACCTGCCCGATGTACCAAGCGAAAAAGAAGTAACCGAAAATGGTATTGATGTAGGACAAATGAACACTATACTTCTCAAAAAAATAGAAGAACTTACACTCTACTCTATTGAGCAGCAGAAACAACTTGAAAAGCAGCAGCTGCAAATTTCTTCTTTAATTAATGATGTTGAGAAAATTAAAAAGTAAGATTATGAAAACCTCAGCTTTTTTAATATTAATTATTCAATTATTGATAATTAGTAACAAAGTTAATTGCCAAGATACTTTGCCTATGATGATTGATAGTGCATTATATTACGAAATACCAGAGCAGTATAGAGTAAAAAGAGAACGTGTTATATTTACACCTGATTCTATTAAAAAAAAGCACAGAGAAATGCATCCACCTGGTTATTTTGATGAAATAAATAAAAAACCAGACACAACAAGTAGTGTAACCCCATTAAATAAATCTGTATTAGGTACTATTTCTGCACATGGAAGATTAACGTATTTGGGTGCAGATGGTAGTATAAAAATAGGTAAAAGAGTTAAAGTTGAAATATATGAAAAAGATGGTATATCAGATACTGATTTTAGTAGTGATTATAAAATTAACAATGATTATGATATTTATACAGATGATAATGGTGAGTGGAGTTTGACAGGTATTAATAATACTGATCCTGCGGGATTTTTTGGTAGAGATTTATATGTTAAGTATAAATTGGAAAATATTTTTGGGGGAGTGAATGATTATAGTGATAATCTACCTTATACTTGGAATACGTGGGTATTGTTGCCACATGATGATTATGAAGATATTACAGATGGCACAAATGTAACCTTTGATTTAAATGTTACTGATAACAATAAACCATCGCTTTGGTTATATCAAATAATTCAGAATACATATTATGATTCAAAATTTACTGGTTATTCAATTGGGGATGTAACTTTTCACTGGCAAGCTGGACTTAACCCTATTGTTGGAAATTATGCTAAAAATATAGACGAAAAAATCTATGTTAATGATAATTTATTTTATACAAGTTTTGGATTTAATGAGGCTATTTGGAGTCAAGTAATACTACATGAGTTAGGACATTTTTATATGTATAGTGCTTATGGAAATTATATTCCTGACCCAAATTGTGTGGCACATTCGATACCAGTGAATACAAGTGAGAATTGTGCTTGGGTAGAAGGATGGGGGATTTTTTTCTGTTTAGCAATGCGAAATTCAAGTAATTATCAACAAATTGGTGGTGAAAATTGGAACTTTGAAGCTCCTAATATTACTGCTTCTGGTGATCAAGTCGAAGGCAGAGTTGCAGCAGCTTTATGGGATTTATACGATACCCCAAATGATGGCTGTGACCAATACGGATTTGGTTTTGATGAAATATGGAATATTATTTATAATGTAAACAACAGCACATTTTTAGAATTTTGGAATTCTTGGACAGCATCAAAACACTTTGCAGTTTCAAGCATCCAACAAAATACAATAGATTATAATACAGCACCTGTTTTAAATTCAATCCCAAATCAAAGTCTTGATATTAACACTAATTTAACTTTAAATCTTACAGCAAGTGATGATGAAAGCTCTTTGTCAGAATTAGAATTTTTGATTCTTTCCAATTCTGACCCAAATTGTGTTTTAAGTATTAATGGAAGTCAACTAAGTATAAATCCTGTTTCAGGTTGGTCTGGTTCAAGTACCGTTTCATTAAAAGCAAGTGATATTTGCAAGAACAGTAATACACAAAATTTTACAATAACTGTGAACCCATTACCCATATTAAGTGTAAATCCGCAAAATTTTGATGTTAGTGCATCATCTGTTCAATCACAGGTTAGTGTAACTAATTCAGGTAGTGGGTCATTAAATTGGACTGTAGAAATTACACAAGGCTCAAATTGGTTAACTGATGTTAACCCCCTTTCAGGAACAAATGATGGAAATTTTAATATCAATTATTCTGAAAATAATACAGGAAATGTAAGAACTGGACAGGTTAAAGTCAATTCAAATGGAACGGGCAATAGTTTTCAAATAATTCAAATTACACAACAAAGTTATTCAATCGATTTTTCAGCATCATCAACATCTATTTTTGAAGGAAACACAGTAACATTCACAGACCTATCTCAAGGCACACCCACCTCTTGGGAATGGACATTCGAAGCTGGTACCCCAGCTTCCTCATCTTTACAAAATCCTCCCCCAATTAAATATAATACTGCTGGGACTTATGATGTTACACTTAATACATTAACAAAAACTGGTTATATAACTGTTAATGCTCCTGCACCAGTTCCTAATTTTACATATTCAAGCCCTACAAATTTTGGCACTTCTATTACATTTAATGATATTACAACAGGCACAGTTACATCACGAAGTTGGAATTTTGGCGATGGGAGTACTTCCTCATTACAAAATCCTACACATACATATTATAGTTCAAGCATTTCTGAGATTTACAAAGTCTCTTTAACAACAACCAATTCGTCAGGAAGTAATACAATAGAAAAAGATATTACTGTAACACATTCAGATTTAACTATTACAGGAAGGGTAATAAGCGATAGTTATGTTGGTTTATCTGGAATTTCAATTTCCACCAATGTTGGTTCTCCAACTGTAACAGGTTACAATGGTAATTTCACTATTAATGTCCCATATAATACATCCTTTACATTAAGTGTTAATGGTGGCTCTCAATTTACATCTTGGAACGCTTCATATACATACTCGCAAAATACAAATATTGGTGATATTATGCTTTATCCAATAACTTTATTTATACAAAAAACAACTGTTTCGGCTACATATTATAAATTTTCTGCCGAACATGCTCCCATTGGTACAACTGATTATAAATGGTATCTTAATGGAAATTTAAAGCAAAATAGTACAAGTAGGTTTTATTATTATTATTCTGAATGTAATACAACATTTACTATAGGATTACAAGTAACTGGAAGTGGAACATACGATGCAGCAAATATTTCTGTTTCAGTACCAACATGCCCCAATGTTACAAGTGGTGTTACTTACAATGTTAATAACCAGTGTAGCACTGTCAGGGTTGGTCAGGAAGTAACAATTACAGATATTTCATATCCTTTTGATGATATTGATAAGTTAAATGTTTGGTGGAGCGATGGTAGTGGCGAGAATTGGTGTTTATCGTCAAGCTGTGCAAGTACACCCGAAAATTCGGTTTATGCGGCAAATTGTAAAGAATTTACACATACCTTTAATTCACCAGGGCATTATGCTGCTACACTAACCGCTTCTGCCGATGGTAATTTAAATACTAATACCGCCTCTATTGGCTTTAATGTTGTTGATTGTACTACACAAGTTACACAACCTAAACTTTCAGGTGCTACAAAAGATAATTGGAATAGTGTTTATTCATTTTGGGCAGGCAAGTATGAATTAAGCGGCTTCAATCCAAAATATACCTATAATTATGTATATCCAGCTAATGATATTAATGTTGGTGCATGCACCGAAATAGTACTAAATCCTGGTGTTACAATTGCACCAAATGCAGGCAAACAAGTAGTTTTTTATATCGACGAATGTCTTCAAACCAATCCATCTAAGAAACCACAGCTTATTGATACATATACATCATTCGAAGATTATTGCGTTGCCGAAATGCTTCAACAAGCTATAGAAGTAAATAAAAAAAGCGAACTAAATAAAAACGAAGCATCAAATAGCGAATACAAAATCTTAATATTTCCAAATCCCAACAATGGAAAATTCTTTATTGATATTACTAATAATGACTATACAATCACTAAAATGGAAATTTATAATTCGCTTGGGCAATCAATTATGGAAAAACTTGATGTAAACAAAAACCGTTATAATGTTGATATTTCCACACAACCTTACGGATTTTATTACCTAAAAGTTTATAGTGAAGATAAAATAGAAACATTTAAAATAATTTATACAACTAATCAGTAATTATAAAAATGGTTAAATTGCGGTGCATTGAGCGATAGTCGAAATGTTACATGGTTAAATTGCTATGCATTGAGCGTAGTCGAAGTGTTAACTTAAATACATAAACACTTGGCCACTTGACACATAACATTTCGATAAACTCAATGCATCGCATTAAACACAGAATAAAAAATGACAACCGAACTCAAAAACATGCCAACAAAATATCCTTAGTGTCTTGGTGACTTTGTGGCAAAAAAATTTCTATAATTCGTGGCAAGAAAAAAATAATTAATTAAATTTGAACAATATGAAAACATATATTTTAATAAGCATTTTAATATCATTTTCGTTTTTATTTAGCTTTAATATTTTCAAATCAAAGCCGGTAGCTAATAATGAAAATTATTTGACAAGTGAGATTGAAAGTATTATGAACCAATATGGTGTACCTGATACATGTATTACTAAAGAAAGCTTGAACGATACTTCAAGTGTAAATCTAATAAAAACAGAGGGTTGTGATTCAGTTTTCTTAAAACAACTATTTATTGAAATGCAAAATTCACATTCAAAAACTAAAGTATTTAATAAGTCAGTAAAGAGATATGGGGTTTTTAAAAATGGCTCATGTGGATATTACCCAGTATTAGATATTTATTTAGATTGTGAAGACGATAACACAAACAGTAATCCATCATTAACAAAAAAAGATGGATGGACAGGCGATAGCTATGTAACTACTGATAAAAATGTACATTTATTCTTTTGTGTAGTAGATGGAGAAATATTTAATAAAACGTTTGTTGATTATGCCGTTTTAATGTTGAATTACGAATTTGATGCAAATGTAACATGCATAGAAAGATTATTGTCAAATGAAGAGCATAATAATGCAAATTCAACGACAGTAAGTTCTTCTATTGATTACGGTTTTAATGTATTTACCAATAAAAATTCACAGTTTTATGGAGATAACGATAGCGGACATGATAATCTAATAGGATTGAAAAATATTACAATATTATATTTTAATTATTATGAAAAATTAAGCACAGGCTTTAATAATTTTCCAGTGTTAAATGAAGGTGTAACTTATGGCGTTTTAGGTAGATTTGGAAAAAATCAAGGATACATTAATACTGATGATGAAGATAAAAATAATAAAAACTATAATTATTTAAATCAATGGACTTGGGATGGTAGTGTTGATAATGACCCTGTTAAAGTAATTAATTTTGGCTCAGTTCCAAATATTCTTGATGCTAGTCATAATACAAGATTTTACATAAGTTATGTTAATACAGATCCGTTGATGAAAAAATGCACAACACCTTAAATAATAAATATGCCTTTCTTTAAATTATATTTACTTATTTTCATTAATTGTTACAATATTCAGAGCATTTATTCTCAACAAAGTGATAATAAGGTTAAAGCAGAATTTTTTGTTACATTAGATTATAATAAAATTTATGTTAAATCAATTAATCCAAACATAAATTATAAAAGTTTCAGTAACAAATTTGGCATTTTGTTACAGTATCCCTTTTCTAATAAATTCGGTTTTAAAACGGGTATTATTCTGTCAAATAGAGAAATATTAAAAAAAAATGAAGATTATTTAACTAATTATTTAGGTGATGATATAAACTTTTCAAATATTATTCCTGTATATTTTTACTATTGTTTCAATAATAAAAATAAATTTAATTTTGGACTAAATCACTATCTGTCTAAAATAGAGCAAATTAATGATTTAGATGATGCTTTTGATGTAATAAATTATGGTTTTCTTGAATCAAAGTTTGGTTATAGTTTTGAAATTCCTTTATATAACAAATTCAATGTAATTATTCAGCCCTCTGTGTTATATACTTATGTTAATTATTCAAAATTTATTCAAAAATATCATTTAGTTACAACAGAATTAAAATTATGTTTTACAATTCAATAACCTTATGAAATATTATATATTTTTATTTATATTAATTTGTAGCTATTCTGTTTCATCACAAGAAAGTAAAACTAAAATTAAATTTTCTATAAGCAAATTTGATAATATGTTATTATTTAAGCCTTTGACAAATTACGATTATGGCAATAATAATTTTAGTAAATATCCAACTGACGTTAAGTTGGGGTATAATATTAATTATGGAAATATTTATAGATTGAATTTTACTGATTTTTATAAATTTCAGTTGCTTGTTGAATATAAGTTAAATGAAAAGCTATATTTTAATATTGGTTTAAGTAGCAGTTATAAAAGACCGTTAATTATAGAATATAAATTATGGAATAGTGAATTTATAGACTTAGGGCAGGTAGGTCAGATAGGTAAATTAGGGCGAATTATTAAAAGAGAATGTAACGTAAATTACATAACAACGCCACTAATAATTGATTATGTAATTTTACATTATAAAAAATTGCAAGTTTTTAATTCAATAGGTCTTTTACCAGAATTTTTTATTTATAATTCAAGATATTTAATCACATATACTTATCTAATGAACTCAGAATTGTCTAACAGTTCATTTTATGAAACAAAACCTATTAATTTTATTAATAAATTTTTAATCAATATTTATTTTGGTACGCCTATTCATTATCAAACTTTTAATCGTTTAGGTATTATTATAGAACCCTCAATACAATATGGACTAATAAACTTGGTGAAAAATACAAAACGTTCAAATATATTATCATTTGAATTAAAACTTGGTATAAAACTTAGTTAAATAAAAATACGCATTGAATTGTTCATTTTCATAATCCAATAATAAAAATGAAAAATATAGTTTTTCTTATTCTTCTTTTCTATAACTACAACACGATTGCCCAAGACAATAACATTAAATTAGAATTTTCGGCTTTACCAACATTTAATATTAAAAAAGCTTCTTACGAAAAAACCATAGGATTTAACTCTCTTGCTTTTCTTTTTCATTATCCAATAAATAATAAATTTAGCATTACATCGGGTTTTATTGGACAAAGTTATTCATATTCTACACAGTTTTATGAAACAAAAGACCCTTTGAATCCATCACTGAATAGTGGTTCAAGTGAAGTGATTTCTCATTCCGAACGAAGATTTTTATTGATTCCATCATTAATTAATTATAAGATATATTCCAAAAATAGAATTAATATTAGTACTTCTTTAGGCATTACTTCTTGCGTATATGCAATTTCTTACAATGAAAATATATATATTTCTGAAGAGTCCACATCTGAATTACATGATTTTAAATCAGGTATAAGTTTTGATATTGAAGATTCTTTTATTTCATCAAATTTTAGAATAGATTATTCAATTACAAAACATTTAGGAGTAGTTATATATCCTATTTCAGTAAATTATTTACGATTTTATGAAATAAGTTTTGATAATTTAGATTTTTATTTTGGCGGTGGGCTAACTTTTTGGTAATTTAATTTCAAAAATGATAAAACGCATTAATAAAATTTTAATATCCCTTATTTTTTTAATAATACTTTTGAGTTGTAATCAACAAAAAAAAGATTTAATTCCTGATAATAAAACATCGAATTACATAATTGCCCAAATAGACTCCCAGCCAATCCACATAAATGAAATAGACAATCTCACCAAGCAAGAATTATACGAACAGCTTTATCGAATTTATATAATTCGTAAAGTTGCACTTGAGGAAACTATCAATAATAAATTGCTACAAATAGAAGCTGCTAAAAAATCAAAAACCACTGAAGCATTTTTAAGTGCTTACACTAATTCATTTATGAACGAAAATAATATTTCAAATTTTACAAAAAAGCTCACAACCAATCATTTGCCTGAACTTCAACGAACACTTAAATATTACGATATAAATAGCGAAAAGGGTAAAACCATGATAAAAGAAAGTTACAAAAAATATTTAAAAACCCGATTATTAGATTCGTTAAAACAAGTACATAAAATTACAGTCAATCTAAGTCCGCCCTTACCTCCCCAAGTATCGTTTGAAAATATAGCTGTTCATTATCGTGGCAACCTCAATTCAAAAGTTACATTAATAATTGTTTCCGATATGGAATGTGATAAATGCAGAGAATATAATCCAATTTACGAAAAATTATACCAAAAATATAAATACAGAATCAGATTTGGTTTTGCACACTTTGCAAGTTATGTTACGCTTAGTGTCACAGCATCAGAATGTTCTGCAAATCAGGATAAGTTTTGGCAAATGCACGATTCAATAATGAATAATAAAAATTTATTAGATACAATTCAGATATTCGATTTGGCAAAAAAAATGCAACTAAATATGGAGCAATTCAAAAAAGATTTTTACAGTACAAAAATAACAGAACAAGTAGAGTATAATTTCCGCATTTTAAAAGCATTAGGTTTATTTGGCACACCCACAATAATAGTAAATGGAAAAATTAACTTTAACTCATCATCTTACGAAGAAATTGAAAAATTAATAATTGATGATTTGTAATCCAAGTTATAAAATCCAAATTTCAAGCTCCTAATTCCAAATTCCAAGTTTCAAATCCTAAATTCATTAAACCTGTAAATCATGTTAATTCCCGAATTTATTCTGAACTTGTTTCAGGAACTGTTCTGGACAGGCTCTGTCAAAAGCAAATCGTAAATCGTACATTAATATTTTGAGCAAGTTTTCTTAAAAGCACTAAATATATTTTTCTCCTTTTAACATTTTAGCATCATTAACAAACTGACGAACAAGTTGTTCATCGTCTTTTTTGCAGATAAGCAGTACATCCGAAGTATCAACAATAATAAAGTCATTTAATCCTTGTGTAACTATCAATTTGCCCTTTTCGGATTTTATAATATTGTTTTTTGAATTGTATAAAATTGTTGCATCACTTTTTACAGCATTTCCGTTTTTGTCTTTCGATGAGTGTTCATATACAGAATTCCAAGTACCTAAATCGGACCAACCAAAATCGGAACAAAGCACATATACGTTTGATGCCTTTTCCATAATTCCATAGTCAATTGAAATATTCTGACATTCTGTGTAAATTTTATGAATACTTTTTTCCTCAGCTTTACGAGTTTGCGAATTATAATTTTCTTTAAATAATGAACTTACATCGTGCAAATATTCGTCAAAAGCATTCATTATATTTTTAATTGACCAGATAAAAATGCCAGAATTCCAATAAAACTCTCCACTTTCTAAAAAGAATTTAGCAATGTCTAATTCGGGTTTTTCGGTAAAGGTTTTTACTTTTTTAAGATTTGGCAATTCAGCAGAAATTTCCAATTCTGAATTAAATTGAATATAACCGTATCCTGTATCTGGTCGGGTAGGCTTAATACCAAGTGTTAATAATGAGTTACAATTTTGAGCAAAACCTAATCCTTGTTCTATAACTCTATGAAATTCTTCAACTTTAA
>Ga0154360_1301_pt4 | contig 11312 bp, 12 predicted proteins | sample RifGroA2_FD_115888 | JGI IMG/M metagenome (GOLD analysis project Ga0154360, IMG submission 115888) | Bacteroidetes bacterium GWA2_30_7 | reverse complement strand
GTTTGGAAAGATTGGGGAACATATATGCAAGATTAAAATAAGAAAATAAATTTATAAAAGTACCAGTTTGCCTTAATGCTGTTTTATAACATTTATATTTAAAGACCTGAATATCTGATATATAAAAAATATTATTTTTATAAAAAAATATAAATAATACTGTAAATATCAGATAATTTGAATTTTAAGCAGTTGATAGTTTTTTCTAAAAATTTTAATAAAATTTGCTTGTTTTAAAGAATTATATACTTTTATCTGAAAATATGTTCTACAATATAAATATTTATTTAAAGTATTAATATAATTTTTACTTTTATAAAAAATTCAAATTTTAACTATTTAAATTGAATGAGAAAATGAAAATTAAAAATTTTAGAAGCAAGATAAATTTATTTGTTCTATGCTTAGTTATGCAAATTATTTTTTTTGGATGCATTAATGACAAATCTCATGATGAAAAAGAATTTGATGTTATTAAAATTGACAATGGAAATGATCAAAAAATAAATGTAAATGAATTTTCTGTTTCACCACCACCATTTAGCGAAGATATTTTTCCATGTTCAGCATGCCATGCAGACCAAATTCCAAGTGCAAAAAGAAGAACATTAGATATGCACGAAGATATACAAGAAATGTTTAATCACGATAGCGAAAATCGTTGGTGTATCGACTGTCATGATTTAAATAGTAGAGATTCTTTAAAACTTGCCAGCGGAAAACTAATTGGCTTTGACGAATCATTCAAATTATGTGGTCAATGTCATGGAGATAAGTATCGCGACTGGAAGGTTGGAGTGCATGGAAAGCGAATTGGCGAATGGAATGGTAAAAAACAATATTTTCTATGTGTACATTGCCATAATCCGCATTCTCCAAAATTTAATCCATTAAAACCAATGCCAGCTCCAGTTAGACAAGAAGATTTACAGTAGATTACAATTTAATTTATAAGTTATGTTAAATAATATTAATACTCGTAGAGATTTTTTTAAAAATATGTTATTAGCTTTTGTAGCAATAATTCCATTATCAAGTTTTATATTAAAAAATTCTAAGACATTAAAAAATCATGAATTTCAAACTTTATCGAAAGATGAAGCTAATGAAATAATAAAAAATGAAAAATTTTATTCAGAAACTAATATTAAACCTAAACCTGCACCAATTAATAATGTAGGATTTAGGATATAGAAATTTAAGAATTTATATATTTGGGATTTAGGGCATAATTGCATTTGTAACACTTCGACTAAGCTCAATGACCGCAAGCTCCAAGCCTCAAATTGTTTGTAAATGAACTAAAATATAAACAAATGAAAATGATTGAAAAAGATAATTCAAGAAGAGAATTCTTAAAAAAGGTTGGATTATTATCTTTAGGTACAGTTGCACTTGCTAGTTGTAATTCATCTGATTATGAAGATTTTCTTCAGCAGAATTTCAAAACTTTATCTAAAGAAGAAAAAGACGAAATTGTAAAGAATCTTGAAAAAAGATATTCGGAAAAATATGGAAAAGAATTTCATGTTTCAGACAAAGCTGCTAAAGAAGGAATTTTATTTGGTTACGCATTAGATATTTCAAGATGCGTAGGCTGTAGAAGATGTGTATATGCTTGTGTAGAAGAGAATAATCAATCAAGAGATCCTCAAATTCATTGGATTCAAGTACTTCAGATGCACAAAGAAAAAGGTATAGATTTCGCACATTCTACTGTGCATTATAATCCTGAAATTGTTCCGGAACCTGGTAAATTTTACTTACCGGTTGCATGCCAACAATGCCGAAATCCTCAATGTACAACTGTATGTCCAACTAGAGCAACTTGGCAAGAAGAAGATGGGATAGTTGTTGTGGATTATAATTGGTGTATTGGTTGTAGATATTGTGTTGCAGCTTGCCCTTACGGAGCCCGTCATTTTAATTGGGGTGAACCTAATGTTCCAATTGAAGAAATAAATCCAGAAACTCATTATTTAGGAAACAGACCAAGAACAAAAGGAGTTATTGAAAAATGTACTTTTTGTGTTCAACGTGTTAGAAAAGACGAAGGACATTACCCAGCATGTGTAGAAATTTGTCCTGTGGGTGCAAGAAAATTTGGAAATCTATTAGACCCAAATAGTGAAGTCAGATATATTTTGGAAAATAAACGAGTACTTGTTTTAAAAGAAGAACTAAATACACAACCGAAATTTTATTACTTCTTCGGTGTATAAAGAGGTTTTAAGTTTTTAGTTTGAGGTTAGACGTTTGATTAACAATTTAACAATTTATCAATATGAATTTATTTAGATTTTTTATAGGTAGTTTGAAAATAATAATTAATGGTGGAAGACTATATTATTCATGTATTTTCTTTTTGGCAATTTTAATTATTTGGGGAGCTTTTGGATACTATGATCAATTAAAGGATGGTTTGATTATGACAAATATGAGAGATTCTGTATCGTGGGGATTTTATATTGGAAACTTTACTTTTTTTGTAGGAGTTGCAGCGGCGGCTGTAATGCTTGTCATTCCTGCCTATATTTACGATTGGAAATCAATTAAAGAAATTGTAATATTTGGCGAAATATTAGCAATTTGTGCAGTAATTATCTGTCTATCGTTTATTATGGTCGATATTGGAAATCCTTTAAGATTTTGGCACATGTTACCATTTATTGGAACTATGAATTTCCCTTCTTCAATACTTTCATGGGATTTCTTTGTATTAAGCACTTATTTTATATTAAATTTAGTTATAGTTACATATTTACTATATTCTCATTTTTATAATAAAGAATATAAAAAATCAATAATTCTTCCTTTAGTTTTATTAAGTATTCCGGCTGCAATAGCCATTCATACAGTAACAGCATTTCTTTATAATGCATTACCTGCCAGACCATATTGGAACAGTGCATTATTAGCTCCAAGATTCTTAACAACAGCTTTTTGTTCAGGTCCGGCATTACTAATCTTAATCTTTCAAATTATTAGAAAAACAACTAAATTTGAAATTAAAGACGAATCATTGTTCAAAATAGCAGAGTTAATGGTTTACGCAATGTTTATTTACTTATTTTTTACACTTGCTGAATTATTTAAAGAATTTTATTCAGACACAGAACATATAATTTATTGGAAATATTTATTAATGGGAGTTGAGAAAAATAGGGAAATTGTTATATATAGTTGGTCTTCAATAATTATGGGATTTACAGCTTTTCTGTTATTTTTAATACCAAGTACAAGAAAAAATTTATTTACTTTAAATGTTGGAGTAGTTTTAATTTTCCTAAGTGTATATTTTGAGAAAGGTATCACTTTAATAGTTCCAGGGTTTACTCCTGACGTTTTAGGACAATTTTATTTTTATATTCCTTCAGAAACTGAAATACGTACTGCTGTTATGATATTTTCATCTGGTGTATTACTTTTCATATTTATTGCGAGAATTGCTATTGCAATATTATTTAATGGTTTTAGCATTGAAAGTTTAAAGAAAAAATAATTGGAAAGAATTATAAATTATATCATTAAGGACTAATTTGATTAGTCCTTTTTTTATTAAAAGATATAAGAGTAAAAATATATTTTTGTTGTTATATAACATTTTTAGATTACGATAAATACTTATTATGTTTGTGGCAATAAATTTTTTAAATTAAATATATAAATTAAAAATTAAAGTGTTATGCCAATTCAAGTCAAACGGTTATTAATGGTATTCGGACTTTTTATTGCTATTATGGCAGTACTTATTTATTTTCTTACTCCCGAATCGTGGGGTGAGTTTGGGCATTATAGAGGATTAGCCTTAAAAGAAATTGCAGATAAAGAAGTTAAGCATGTTGATGTAAATGAAACTTGTGCAATGTGCCACGATTCTATTTCAGCAACGTTTGCTTCTGGAGAACATAAATCAATTAACTGCCAGAATTGCCATAATGTTGGTTATAAGCATGTTGAAGACCCAACAAAGGAAAATATAGTAAAACCCGAAGTTACAAGAGATTTTTGTTTAAGATGTCATGCTAAGAATCCGGCAAGACCTGAAAATTATATCAAGCAAGTTGATGCAATTGAACACAATAAAGATAAAGTATGTATAAATTGTCATAATCCACATAAGCCATGGGAATAAAAAAAGAAAATGTTACAAGACGCGATTTCTTAGTAAAATCGGGAACAATTGCAGGAGGAGTATTTTTTGCATCGTTATTAAGTCCATTTAAAGGAGTTTATGCTACTAAAGAACCCGAAGGTGATGGAGTTTGGTACGGAATAGGTATTGATATTGAAAAATGTATCGGATGTGCTAGTTGTGCAAGAGCTTGTAAAAACGAAAACGATGTTCCTAAAGAACCTTTTTTCTTCAGAAATTGGGTCGAACAATATACAATAACAAATAATGAAGAAATAAAAGTTATTTCTCCAAATGGTGGTATTGATGGTTTTACTCAAACTGTTCCCGAAAAAGATATTTATAAAACCTTCTTCGTTCCAAAAATGTGTAATCATTGCGAAAAATCACCATGTACACAGGTTTGCCCAGTTGGTGCATCATTTGAATCGCCCGAAGGTTTAGCACTAGTAGATCAGAATTACTGTATTGGTTGTGGATATTGCGTTCAGGCATGTCCTTACGGTTGTCGTTATATACATCCCGATAAAGGTGTAGTTGATAAATGTACATTATGTTATCATCGCTTAACTAAAGGATTAGACCCTGCATGTATGTTGGCTTGCCCTACAAGAGCCAGAATTTATGGAAATTTGAGAGATAAAGATAGTGAAATATCAAAATTTATAAGAGACAATAACTGTGTAGTTTTAAAACCACAGCTAAATACCGGAGCAAAACTTTATTATAATTCATTAAATCAAGAGGTACGTTAATAAGAATTTAAGATTTAGGAATTAGGATTTAAGAATTAAAAAATTTATAAGAATTTAAAAATATGGAGAAATTTGAATCGTTATATCATGCTTTAGCCAACTTAGATGGTTATATTTTCCCTAATGAAATTGTGTTAAACTGGGATGTACTTATAGTAATGTATCCTTACATTACAGGTTTGGTTGCAGGTGCTTTTATATTAGCATCGTTAAATAGAGTTTTTAATATTGAAGCTTTAAAACCTACTTATGTAATTTCATTACTTACAGCTTTATCTTTCATGTTAGTAGCTACAATGCCATTAATTACCCATTTAGGACAACCATTTAGGTTTTATGAAATGCTGATTACTCCACATTTAACTTCAGCAATGGCAATCTTCGGATTTGTTTACTTATGGTATTTGATGGTTGTTTTGCTTTTAGAAATATGGTTCGATTATAGGTACGATATGGTTATTTGGTCGAAAGAGAAAAAAGGCTTTATGAGATTCATTTATAAAGCACTAACTTTATGGATTAGCGACACTTCTGTTGCATCAAGAAAAACTGACGATAAACTAGGATATTTTATTACAGTTGTTGGTATTCCATCGGCTTTTTTACTTCATGGATATGTAGGATTTATTTTTGGTTCAATTAAAGCAAATCCTTGGTGGTCAACTGTTATGATGCCGGTTATATTTCTGTTTTCAGCAATGGTTTCGGGAATTGCATTAGTAATGTTTATTTATATGATGATAAATTTTATTAGAAAACAAAAAAACGATATTTTATGTCTTGATACTATTGCTAAATTTTTATTTTATATCTTAATAGTTGATTTTGCATTAGAAAGTTTAGACCAAATTCATAGAATTTATGAAGCCGACGAATCATTTGATATTCTTAAAATTCTTGTTAGAGGTAAATTATTTTTTACTTTCTTTATTATGCAAATAGGTGTCGGTACATTATTTCCACTTGCAACAATTGGGTTCTTTCAATTTTATAAACCTAAAGAGCACATAAGAAAAATTATGTATCTGATAGTAAGTATTTGTGTATTAGTAGGAATTTTCTATATGAGATGGAATGTTGTTATTGGTGGTCAATTATTTTCAAAAAGTTTTCTTGGATTTACTAGTTATAAAGCTGACTTAGCAGGGGGAGGTTCGGCTTTGCTGGCATTATTATGGTTTATTGTACCATTTCTTATTTTAGCATTTTTACTTTGGTTATTACCACCATGGAAAAAAGCTCCTCATGTTGAGCATATTGAATAACTAATATTTAAGTATTATGATTATTTGATTAAATTTAATAAGTTAACAAATGGAAAAGAATAATCATAATATTGAGGAATTTGAAAGATTACATAACAAAATAAATAATTTAGAAAACCGAATACTTGCATTAGAAAGCAAATTGGTTTTTGAAAAAGTCTATAAACCTTCTACAGAAACTTCAAATACTGAACTTTCTGTAGAAGTTCCAAAAAACATAAATACTGAAGATTTAGGCATTGAGTCAAGGTTTGGTGAGTTTGGCTTGGCATGGATGGGTTCAATTGTTTTATTATTCGGAATATCATTTATTAATCAATTTTTTCTTAATAGCGGACAATCTCTTGTAGCTGCTATATTTGGTTATTGTTCAGTAATCGGAACATTTTTAATTTCACATTTAATTCGTAAAAATTTTACTTCCTTATCATCAAAACTAAATTTCATTAGCAATATTCTGATTTATTATATCACATTAAGATTGTACTTCTTTTCTGATTCGCCATTAATTTCAAGTAAAGAGTTCGTTTTAGGATTATTATTGTGTGTTGTTATTGTTCAACATTATTTTGCATTAAAAAGTAAATCAGAATTTAAAGCCGGTATATCAATTTTAATGTTCTTATTTACTGCCGTAGTTAGTAAAATTACACATTTTCAGTTTGCAATTGTAATTGCTACTTCAATAATTTCTGTTGTTTTATTTTATAAATATGGCTGGTGGAAATTAACATTTTTAAGTATATTTTCAGGATATGTTATTTTTTTAATATGGTTATTATCCAATTATATATTATTAAGTAATTTACCCGAAAATGTTAGCGACCAAAATACTATTTATTATTTATTATTAAATGCTTCTATTTATTCTTTATTAACCATATTTAAACAAAAAGGGCTATTTCCAGATTCAGTAATTTTTATTTCTGTTATATTAAATGGATTATCTTTCTCATTGCTATTGCTAATTTTTATTGTATTTTTTTACTTAAATAACTACATAGGTATATTTTTCTCAATAGCAACGAGTTGTATTGTATTTTCAATATTATTAAAAAGATTTTCGGAGTGGAAATTTACACCTGCGTTATATGCCTTATATGGCTTTGTTTCGATAAGTATTGCAGTATTTGGAATATATAATTTACCTTATTCGTTTTTATTACTTTCGATACAGAGTTTATTAGTAGTTTCTATGGCAATTTGGTTCAGGTCGAAAATTATAGTTGTAATGAATTTTGGATTATTTTTAATGCTTTTAACAACTTATATTATTGCTTCTGAATCAATAAATTCAATAAATATTTCCTTTGCATTAGTACCATTAGTTTCTGCGAGAATAATTAACTGGAAAAAAGACCAATTAGATATCAAAACTGAATTGATGCGGAATATGTATTTAATAATTGGTTTTTTTACAGTATTGTATGCTCTTTATAAAATAGTTCCAATTTATTATGTAACATTATCATGGACTGTAATTGCAGGATGTTATTTTTTACTTAGTTTCTTACTAAAAAATAATAAATATCGCCAAATGGCTTTATATACACTTATTGCAACTGTACTATATTTATTTATTTTCGACCTTGCACGGGTTGATATGATTTACAGAATTATTGCATTTATGGTAGTTGCAGTAATTTCAATAACAATTTCTGTTTATTATTCAAAACGAAAGAAAAAGGATAATGTTTAATGGTTAAATTGTTAAATGGTTAAATTGTCTTGACTAGGATTTTTAGGATTTGATGATTTTAGGATTCTTAAAATCCTATCATCCTTTAATCTTATAAATCTTAGTTCAGACAAATGGTTAAATGGTTACTGAAGCAGTAAATCCTAAATCCTAAATCGTAAATCCCAAATCCTAAATCCTAAATTCTTAAACTCTTCCTTCAATAACATTCCAATCAATTATATTCCAAAATGCTGAAATATAATCGGGACGACGATTTTGATAATCTAAATAATATGCATGTTCCCAAACGTCAATTGTTAAAAGCGGTTTTAACCCATGTTTTAATGGACAACCGGCGTTATTTTCTTGTGTAATTTCAAGTTTACCATCTTTGTTTAAAACCAACCAAACCCAGCCTGAGCCAAATAATGTTGCAGCAGCTTTTGTAAATTTTTCTTTGAACAAATCAAACGAATCAAATTCTCTGATTATTAATGCAGCAAGTTTGCCTTTAGGTTCGCCGCCACCATTTGGCGAAAACGAAAGAAAATAAAATGTATGATTCCAAATTTGAGCAGCATTATTAAAAATACCACCGTCAGCCTCTTTAATTATTGTTTCAAGCGAAGCATTTTCAAACGGTGTTCCGGGTACTAAATTATTAAGGTTATTCACATAAGCCTGATGATGCTTCCCGTAGTGAAATTCAAAGGTTTTAGCTGAAATAACTGGTTCTAATTTGTTTAATTCGTAGGGTAGTTTTGGTAATTCAAATTTCATAATTTTTTAGTTTTTGATTAGTAATTGCAAATTTAAAAAAATAAATTAAGATTTAAGTATTCTTTTACCTATTTGAAAGCATAAAAAATAAAATTTCTCTATAAATTCCAAATATCCCACGATTTTTCTGCCTGAATATGAAGCATTTCAAGACCATTTTTAATTATAGAATTTTTTTCAATTCCTTTCTTTAAAAATGTTGTAATTTCAGGATTGTAAGTTAAATCGAATAAAATATGTTTGTTTGTTAATGCATTATATGGCAAGAGAGGGCATTCTTCAATTTTAGGAAACATTCCAAGTGGAGTTGTATTAATGATTAATTTATGTGAATTTATAATATTCTCAGTTAAATCGTTATATGTTATTGATTTATTGCTTTTTGTTCGGGAAACAAGCTGAAAACCAATATTTAATTTTCTTAATGAATATTCTACAGCCTTTGCAGCTCCACCGGTTCCAAGAATTAGTGCAGAAGAATTAAAATTTTGCACTAAAGGTTTTAAAGATTCAGTAAATCCGAAGGTGTCAGTATTATAGCCAATTAAGTCAATATTTTTTTTTTGTCTTATTATTTTGACAGAATTTACAGCACCAATTTCTGAAGCTGTAATGTCTAGTTCGGTTAGAAATGGGATTATTTGTTCTTTGTAAGGTATTGTTACACTAAATCCTTTAAGGTCGGGATTTGATAATATTAGATTATTGATTTTATTGATGTTATCAATTGAAAATAATTCAAAACTACAGTCTTTTAAATTTTCAGTATTGAATTTTTTGGTAAAATATTTTTTTGAAAAAGAATGTTCGAGAGGATAGCCTATAAGCCCATATAATTTCATTATTTTTTTAATTTTAGAATCAAAATCAAGAAGCTGATTTCTTTTCTTTGTATGCCTTTCTGAATTTGTAAACTATGTAAACAAATACAATTAAAATCGCCACTAAAACCACAATATCAATCACATGACTATACTTCATTACTTCTTTCCAATTATTTTTCAAAATATAACCAATGTAGGTTAAAAATGAATTCCACAGTCCGGCTCCTAAAATAGTATAAATAATAAATTTAAAAATATTCATTCGCCCCATTCCTGCAGGAATAGATATAAAATGCCTGACAACCGGTATAAATCTGCTTACGAAAATTGTCAATTCGCCTCGTTTGCTAAAAAACTTTTCAGTTAATTCAAGATGACTTTTATCTAAAAGTAAATACTTTCCAAATTTAAGAACAAATGGTCTGCCTCCCCAAGCTCCTATATAATATGATATTAAAGAACCGATTATACTTCCAAGTGTGCTAAAAAATATTACACCAGTAAAAGTAAACTGCCCTTCAACTATCAGAAAACCTGCAAATGGCATTACTGCTTCGCTTGGAACTGGAGCAATCATGCTTTCTAAAACCATAAGAATAAAAATACTTAAATAACCTGTTTCAGCAATAAATTGCACAATAAAATTTACAATAAGTTCGGTAATACCCATAAAATGTAATATTTAAAATTTAAAATGTAATATTTAGGAGTTTGGAGTAAAGGTTATCAAGCGTAGCAACAATTTAACAATATAACAGTTCAACCATGTTAAAAGATTATTTTAATGAATCTGGTAAGAATTGTGAAAATGTATCGCCTCTTAGTCCAAGCCTCAATGTTTCAAGAGAGATAACTTCGTTATTTGAAATGTTTCCAAGGTTAACATTTGCTCCCAATAGTTTAATAAACCAAACTTGTTGCGATTTTTGTGGAGCTTCCCATAATACTTTTTCAGGTGCTATGTCGAATAAGATATTGTCGATTAGGCTTTTATTTGCTTTACCATCAGAGTTATAAATTCCTAAGTTTCCACTTTCTCGAGCTTCGGCAATAACTTTCCATGCACCGGCATTTAACTCAGTTTTCATCATTGAATTCCATTCTTCGGGAGGGATTGTAACACCTGCATCTTTTGAACCTACTTCTGATAAAACTGTAACTTGTTTAGAAAGAATGTTGATATATTTACATTTATCGTTGTGATTCATAGTAATTGCGCCATCTGAAACTTCTGCAACTTCGAGTTTAAGTTTATCAATTAATTTTCTGTAATCATCGAATAAACCTCTGATTATGAATATTTCAAATAATGTTCCACCCAAATAAGGCTTAATATTTGCTTCTTTATAAAGTTTAATTTTAGCTTCAAGATTTTTAGTAATTAGTGCAGTTCCAAATCCAAACTTTACAAAATCGGTATAGTCGCCACTTGACGAAACAAAGTTTTCGGCTTCGTTTAAACTCAAGCCTTTGTCCATCATCATTGTAATTCCCTTCGTTCTGGGCTTACCGGCTCTTTCCGGCAAAAAAGGTATATTTATCATTGTAATTAAATTTTATATTTATTTTTCAAATCATTGAATATTAAATCGTTTTCTAAATGTTCGAAATTTTCTTTATAATCAATAAATTTTTCGGGATTTAATTTAAAAGCATTTTCAAGTGCATTATACATAGATGGATATGCTTCTGCTTTACTGAAATAAAATGCTATTTTATAAGCAATGTCGGCACTGTCGGGGCAATATGTTTGTGCTTCATTTAACGTTTTAATAGCTTCATTTACGTTATCATTTGTGAAAAATAAATCTGAATAATCGAGCCAGATTTCTTCATCAAATGATTCAATATTTACTGCTTTTTGAAAGCCTT